>JADMIO011197699.1_pt1 | contig 103305 bp, 94 predicted proteins | sample 8958161 | NCBI WGS metagenome assembly JADMIO01 (sample SAMN16585339, study PRJNA669376) | soil metagenome | isolation source: Crop rotation soil | place: USA: Cullars Rotation, Alabama | collected 2011
GCCGCGACTTCAAGTCACGTGAATTCCAAGCTTCGGATCCCACTGTGCTGGAAAGATTGGTTCAATCCCGTTCTGGCGCACCGCCTGCTCGTGGCTGGCATTGCCTCGAATGAAAAGCAATCCGCCGTGAACTTTTGGGTGGAGCGTTTTGACACGGCCATCGAGCATTTCTGGAAAACCGGTGTGGACGCTTAAGTCTATAACTGGCAAGCCGGCTTCCCGCAGGGCCTTGGCTGTGCCTCCGGTGGAGAGCAATTCCACGCCTTGGGCGGCGAGAACCTGGGCCAGCGGCACAAGACCGGTTTTATCGGAAACGGAGAGCAGCGCGCGTCGAATTTTCTGCATAAAACGGCGCTCACTTTCGTGGCGCGTGTGACCGGCGTCAAGTTTTGAACGTCAGCCTGCGACCGAGGCGCCCTGGGGCTGAACATAACCAAATAAGCGATCCCGCTTAATGACTTCGAGAATTGCCGGCGGCACCAGCTTTTCCCAGGAGGGATCACCTGATTGGATGCGGGCGAGCACATCGCGAGAGCGGATCGGAAGCAAGTCCGGATTATGATTGGGAACGGATTGAATCAGTCGGTTGGCCAGCAGATGTTGATAAAGATGCGTCAGATTTGGGGCAATCGGGAAATTCTCCGCGGTAGTGACTTCGCCAGTTTCCACGCGGAGGCTAGGATAGACATAAAGGCGCGCGGGGTTTTTGAAAAGTTGTCCGAGGCCACCGAGCATGCCGCCTTCGTTTTCATTGTAAAAACTTTCGTCAAAAATCTCGCCGAGTTTGGAGGCGCCCAGCGCCAACCCGAGCGGTTGGTTGGTATAACGCGAAAGATACGAAGCGAGGCGGTGATAACGACGGAAATTTGAGATGAGAACGGTTTTGCCGAGGGCGCGCAACGTATCGGCACGGTGGAGAAAATCTTTTTCTTCAATGATGTCGCCAGTGGTTAAATGCCGCAGCGTCATCTCCATGAGCACCACAGGGGTGGCACCCTGGAGGCTGGGTTCTGCAAGAAATTGTTCCACGGAGCGTTCTAGCACATCGAGGCTGGCCCGGGTGACCGGTCGAAAGCTGCCACGTTGGACGAGGGCGGGTTTGTTGTAGAGCACCTCGGCCCATTGGACTGCCTCACCGCTCGCCGTGAACATGGCTGCTTCGGTGAGGCCTTGTTTGACTAATTGCAACGCCATTAATCGATTGTCCAGGCGCGGGAAAGCAGGTCCGCCGAATTGAATCATGTCCACTTCGACTCGTTCCCAAGTGAGACTGTCCAATAAGGATTTGATGAGGATTTCGGGCTGCTTGTGGTGATAAATCGTACCGTAGATCAAGTTGACGCCGATAATGCCCAAGGCTTCCTGCTGGCGAACCGCTTCTCTATCCAGCATGCGAACGTGAATAATGATTTCGGAATGATCCGTTCCCGGTTCAGATTGAAAACGAATACCCAACCAACCGTTACCTTCCTCACGTCGGGTAGCGACCGTGTTGGCAAAAACAAAGAAGGCGGTTTTTGCACCGCGCTTGTCGTCCAATCGTTCCAAAAGTAACAGGTACTCGTAATCGAGCATCGCTCGGAGCCTGCGCCGGCTCACATAACGGTCGGTGGGTCCGTAGATTGCGTCGCTAACGGCCATGTCGTACGCGGAGATGGTCTTTGCCACTGTGCCGGCAGCTCCTCCGGCGCGAAAAAACCAACGAGCAACTTCCTGGCCTGCTCCGATTTCCGCAAAAGTGCCATAACGGTTCGCATCTTCGTTGATGCGGCGTGCTTTTTGGCTTGTGTCCACGTATTCGTTCGCCATGCCGGGTCAATTATCCCGTGGGGAATGAGCTAATGCGAGCACCACTTTTCCATGGCCACGAAAACCAGTTGTCATATTCTGCGTTATGCGACTGACCTGGTTCTGCACGTTCTTGCCTGTTCTGCTGCTTTCAAAATCCTTGCTCGCCGACGATTGGCCCCAATGGCTTGGTTCGCAGCGGGACTCAGTCTGGCGGGAAACCGGGATCATGGAAACGTTCCCCTCGGGAGGACTGAAAATTCGCTGGCGCACGGCGACAGGTGCTGGGTATTCCGGCCCGGCTGTAGCGGACGGTCGCGTTTTTCTGATGGACCGCCAGTTGGCAACAAACGCCAATTCTCCGAAAGATCCGTTTCAGCGCGGCATCATCAATGGAACAGAGCGGGTACTCTGTCTCGATGCGGCCAATGGAAAAGAGCTTTGGAAATACGTTTATGATTGTCCTTATTCCATGAGCTATTCGGCTGGGCCGCGAACCACGCCTTTGGTGAGCGACGGCAAGGTTTTCACCGTGGGCGCAGAAGGAAATCTAGTTTGTCTCGAGTCAAAAACGGGACGGCTGCTTTGGTCGAAGGATTTTAAGAAGGATTATAATATTCCGACCCCGATGTGGGGATTTGCCGGAAATCCGCTATTGGATGGAAACCGGTTAATCTGCCTGGTCGGCGGGGAGGGTTCGACCTTAGTTGCTTTCGAGCGCGATACGGGAAAGGAACTATGGCGAGCACTATCCGCCAAAGAGCCGGGTTACAGCTCGCCGACGATTATTCAGGCCGGCGGCAAGCGGCAATTGATCCTGTGGCATCCCGAAGCGGCGAATTCTTTGAATCCGGAGGACGGATCGTTGTATTGGTCCGAGAAAGTAACCTCGCGTTCCGGGATGAGCATTGCAACTCCACGGCGTGAAGGCAATCTGCTGTTGTTTACGTCGTTCTACAATGGTTCGTTAATGATGCGCCTTGATGAACATAAGCCGGCGGCATCGCCGGTCTGGAGGACGCAAAAGGCGAGTGAAAAGGACACCACGCATCTGAACGCAGTGATGTGCACACCATTCCTGGAGAATGGTTACATATATGGGATTTGCAGCTACGGGCAGTTGCGGTGTTTGAAGGCTGAGACGGGGGAACGCATTTGGGAGACCTTTCAGGCCACAACGTCCGGCGAGCCTGTCCGCTGGGCGAATGCGTTTTTGGTGAAGAATGGAAAGCGTTTCCTGATTTTCAATGAGAAGGGGGACCTGATCAGTGCGCGGCTAAGCCCCGAGGGATATCAGGAATTGAGCCGCACTCATTTGCTTGAGGCCACAAATAAAGACCCGGGCCGGGCAGTGGTTTGGTCTCATCCTGCCTTCGCGAATAAGTGCATTTACGCGCGCAATGACGTCGAACTGGTCTGCGCGGAGCTTTCCTCCGCCAATTAGGTTGGTGCCGCTGCTTTCCTGGCGTGGCATCAGCAAAGATTTTGTCATTTTGCCCTCGTGGTTTATGTTCAGATGAGGCGTAATGAACAGGATTTTAATTGGAACAAGCGGGTGGTCCTACAAGGGGTGGGAAAAGGCATTTTACCCACCAAAATGGCCCAAAACCCGCGAATTGGAGTTTTATACGAGTCAGTTTCCCACGGTCGAAATCAACCTGACTTTTTACCGCCTGCCAACACCCAACATGGTGACAGGGTGGTGTAGAGCGCCGGAAGAATTTGTTTTCGCGATAAAAGGCAGCCGGTTCATTACCCATATGAAAAAGCTGGTCAATCTGGGTGAGGGATTAAATCGGTTTTTTGAGCGCATAAAGCCGATGCGCAAACGTGTGGGTGTTATTCTGTGGCAATTGCCACCCATGCTTCACAAGGACATTCCGCGCCTCGCATCATTCCTGAAGCAACTGCCAAAGAACTATTCGCATGCGGTCGAGTTCAGACATCCCTCGTGGTTGGAAGAAGAAACCTTTGAAGTGCTCAGAAAATATCGCGCTGCCCACGTCTCCGTAAGCTCCAAGGCCATGCCGATGAATCTGCAGGTTACGTCGGATTTAGTTTACATTCGTTTTCATGGGTTGGAGAACGGAGCCGCACACGATTATAAACCGGAGGAACTGAAGCCCTGGGCCGAACACATTCAAGAGCAAGCGGGAGCAGGAAAGTTGCTGTTTGTGTATTTTAACAACGACTTGAATGTGCGAGCACCAGGCAACGCCAAGTTGCTAATGGAAATGACCGGAGCTCCGATAAGCAAACGACTCTGGCGTGAAGCTGCTTAAGCAAGGGCAGCGGCATTTGGCTTTTCCTTCACCCGCTCTGCACATATAATGGGTGCGATGCTGCCTACGCAGAATATTCACGTTAAAGGGACGACAAGGCTGATTACGCCAAGAGCGCTGAAGGCTGAATTGCCAATTTCGGAATCCGCCAATCAAACGGTCGCAAGCAGTCGGGGAAGGATCATTGATATCCTGAATAAAAGAGACCCACGGTTGCTCGTAGTTGTGGGCCCATGTTCAATTCATGACGTCGCCGGTGCCCTGGATTATGCCTCAAGGTTAAGCCTGTTGCAGAAGGAACTCTCTGAGGAGTTGGAAATTGTGATGCGAGTCTATTTCGAAAAGCCGCGAACAACCATCGGTTGGAAGGGGCTAATCAATGATCCACATTTGGATGGGAGCTACGACATCGAGTCCGGTTTGAAGGCCGCTCGTAAGTTGCTGCTGCAAATAACCGAGTTGGGCTTGCCGACTGCTACCGAATTTCTCGATCCGATTATTCCACAGTACATCGATGATTTAGTTGCCTGGGCGGCAATCGGGGCCCGAACCACTGAGTCCCAGACCCACCGAGAAATGGCGAGCGGCCTATCAATGCCCGTCGGATATAAGAATGGGACCGATGGAAGCTTGCAAATCGCCTTGGATGCGATGCAGTCCGCGCGTACCCCGCACAGCTTTCTCGGAATAGATCAGGATGGGATCACCAGCATCGTGCGCACGACGGGTAACACTGTTGGACATGTGGTATTACGGGGTGGCAGGTCCAGGCCCAATTACGATGCCGCAAGTATCACCGAAACCGAATCGAAATTGCTACAAGCAGGGTTGCCGCCGGTGATCATGGTAGACTGTAGTCACGCGAATTCTGCAAAACAGCACGGACGGCAAGAGGAAGTCTGGCACAGTGTCATCGACCAGCGAGTTGCTGGGACAGATAGCCTGGTCGGCACAATGATCGAAAGCTATTTGCAGGATGGGAATCAACCGTTCCCGACCTCGCCGGCAGAACTGAAGTATGGAGTATCCATAACGGATGCATGTCTCAGTTGGAACACGACTGAGCGAATGTTGCGATGGGGTGCCGAGCAATTGCTTTCCTGCAATGGTAAAGGGAAAAGTACGGATAAGGAGACGGTCGTTCGTTAAAACCGTGTGCGTGAGGCTCACGCAAAATGCGTGAAAATCCCTCCTTTTTCCAAAGCGGATTGCCCAAAAACCGCGATTTTCCTTCACTTTCAAGGATGGCACCATCGTTGCTAAGGATACAGACAAAACAAGTTTGACAGTTTGAACAAATTTTATAAAGTTCGCATCCTGTTAAGCCAAAACCAAATCAAACCAGTAAAGTTATGAACAACCTCCGCAAAAAGCTAAAAGCATTCACGCTGATCGAATTGTTGGTCGTGATTGCAATCATCGCCATTCTGGCTGCCATGTTGCTGCCGGCGCTGGCCCGAGCCAAAGCCCGTGCGCAACGCATTAACTGCGTTAATAACCTTAAACAAATTGGTCTCTCTTTCCGTACGTGGGCCTTGGATAATGGCGACGTATATCCGATGCGCTTAAGCAGTGCACAGGGTGGATGGTCAGAGGACGTTGGCGTTCGCCAAGTTACTGGAAGTCAGCAAACCAGTCATGGTGTTTTCCACTTCTTCATGGTTATGTCCAACGAATTGAGTACTCCGAAAGTTCTTCTCTGTCCGTCTGAGGCAGATACGGGCAGACAAGCTGCCACGACCTTTGCCGGGAGCGCAGTAGGTACAGCAAATGCCGTGTTCTATCTGAATGACCTGAACGTCAGCTATTTTGTGGGCGTCGACGCTCAGGATACCTTCCCGCAAATGTTCCTGGCTGGTGACCATAATCTTGGTTCCGGGAATCCTCCAACCGCGCCGTATCAAGCCGGTGGACAAAACAATTCATCACCTAATCAAAACTTCGCCGTCTCCACAGGGACCAACTTCCCTACTACGTCCACAACGACCATTGGTTGGTTGGACAATATGCATGCTAAACAAGGGAATGTTGCCCTTGCTGACGGAAGTGTGCAGCAGTTCAGCCGTCAACGCCTACAGGAAGCGTTGCGTAACAGTGGCGATTCCGGCGGCAACACGAGCCCGCCCTTCCCATTGGCCGGCAACGTGGGTTCGCTCAATTACAATCGTCTTCAGTTCCCGTAATTATTCTTTCTTCAGGTTAGCCTGAGGAAGTTTCGAAGAGGCACCCGAAAGGGTGCCTCTTCTATTCTCGTTTAGTGAAACTGCCGCGGTCCGCCATTTTTCGAATACCACTTCGCCGTGGAGGATATAATTTCGGTAAGGGAAGTGTTAGGGCTAAACGAGACGAGCTTTATAAGCTTTTGAACCTCCGGCTGTCGCCGCCGCATATCCTCAAAGCCTGGCTCGTAAGCGTCGGAATAGGATACAAATTTAACCTGGGATTTTGATTCTAACGTTTCAATCACTTCTTTAGCGAGGTCCAATATTGTGATTTCCTCGGTGCTTCCGATATTAACTACCTGGCCTTTGGCAGTGGGACAGTTTTGTAAGCGAACCAAGGCTTCCACTGTGTCTTTGACGTAACAAAAGCACCTTGATTGCCTGCCGTCGCCATAAACTTCAACCGCAGCGTTGGCTTGAGCGGAGGCTATAAACCGCGGCAAAACCATGCCATAGCGGCCTGTTTGCCTAGGCCCTACGGTGTTGAAGAGTCTTACAATAACCACCGGCAGACCGTGTTCCTTCTCGTAGGCAAGCGCGAGGAACTCATCCATTAATTTCGAACAGGCGTAGCTCCATCTTGAGTGGTTTGGCGCCCCGATTAGCAGGTCGTCATCCTCTTTGAAAACTTCCTTGGCACTCTTGCCGTAAACCTCCGAAGTTGAAGTAAATAACATGGGCCGTCTGCTTCTGGCACAGGCTTCGAGTAAGACTTCAGTTTCGTGCAGGTTCGTTTTCAACACATGTATGGGAGATTTCACGACCAGCTCAACCCCAACAGCCGCGGCCAAATGATAAACCGATTCGCAACCCTCAATCAGATCAGTGAGGCTCTTGACCTCCGAAACTTTCGAATTCAACAACTGTAGCTTCTCATTTCCGGAAACCAATTTTAGATTTGCCAAATTTCCGGTTGAAAGATCATCGATAACCACCACTTCCTTCCCATCTGCGAGCAGGCGTTCCACGAGGTGCGATCCGATGAATCCGGCCCCTCCGGTGACCAGAATTCGATTTGAGGAAGAGGCTGGAGATTGGGTACTCAAAAGATGAGTCGGTTCTCTATCGAATTTCCAGGACGGGCTTTGAGTTCACCAGGTCCTGGGACCCGGAAACCGTCCGGGATGAGGTATTCTTTGCTTCTGGGCCGCTCTTCGAAGCCTGTGAAATTTGGGTGCTTTTTATTGGGACCGGCAGGTTCTCCGTTAGCCCATTCACCACCGCGACGGCCAGTTTCTGACGGTAAGCGGGTTGTGCCAGGAGGCGTGCTTCCGCTGAATTCGAAAGATAACCACCTTCGATTAAAACCGCGGGTCGTTGTTGGCCGCGAAGCACGGTTAAGAATCTGGCGCGGCGTATGCCGCGATCTCTGACTCCGCTTGCCTGCAGCAAATTTCGATGAATCGATGCCGCAAGTTGCAGGTTTGCCGAGTCAAATTCGTTATTAGGAAAAACTGCATTCCAATCATCGTAAAAACCGCGAGTGACAGTTGAAGGCAACCCTCGAGGTGTAAGGCAATAGGTTTCGATTCCGGCTTCACCGCCGTTTGCACCTGCAGAGTTGAAATGAAGGCTCACGAAAAGAGCTGCGTTGCGGGAGTCCGCAAAGCTGACGCGATTGGATAAAGCCACATCCATGTCGTTGGTTCGGGTAAGGAATACATCAAAGCCGCGCCCGCTCAAAAGACCTGCCACTCGTCTGGCCCAATCCAAAGTAAGTTCCTTCTCCCATGCAACTCCTGATGCCGCTCTCGCCCCGGCGTCAGTGCCTCCGTGCCCAGGATCGATAACAATGAGCAAATTTCCCGGATTAGCAAAAGGCTTCTGAGAAATTAATGGTTCAATCGTCTTCGCCAGATCCAGGTGATTCAAAGCCGGGCTTCCATTGACCATTTGCACCGGGAAACCCAGCCGAACTTCGGTTCCATTCCAGCGGACTATTTGGCTTTTGGCCTGAAATGTCAGAACGTCCGTTCCAGCGCGGACACGATAAAGGTCACCTTCACTGGCGTGCACCTTTTCAAAAGCTTTATTATCGGCTGCACACCACTTCTGAAGATCGACGCAGGTTGCCGGAACCTTCGGTTCGGGGTGTGGTTTATCGATTAAAATGGCTGCCGGAGCGCTGGATTCCTTGTGAGCCACGGCAGTCTCAGTCGCTTTTGCATCTAGCCGTGGATCATTCCAATCGCTTCCATTCCGTGAAGTTGAAAAGTGAGCTGGGCTGGAACAACCCGCCAGGAAGCAAAACAACAACAAAGTGTAACCGGGGTATCGCTCTGGCACCGCGCAATTTTGCAAAAGTTAACGTCTGACTCAAGATGTTTTGGTTGCCGAACCATTGTGGGAATCGCATATTTCTGCCGCTTCATGCTCCAAGTGGAAGATCATCTTTGAAAATTCTGGTTGCCATAACCGGCGCGAGCGGAATGCTCTATGCCCAGCGATTACTCGACAACCTGGGCACCGAAGCGCACGAAATCCACGTCGTATTGAGCAACTATGCGCAGGCAGTCGTTGCTGAAGAACTCACCGGTGGGCTGCGGTTCCCGAAGCACGCCACGGTGCATAACATTAAGAGCATGCACGCTCCCTTTGCGAGTGGTTCAAGTGCGGCTGATGTGATGATTGTTATACCTTGCAGCATGGGCACGCTTGGCCGGATCGCTCATGGTTTAAGTGAAGACCTGCTCCTGCGCGCAGCGGACGTGGTCCTCAAAGAAAAGAAAAAGCTGATCTTAGTACCCCGCGAAACCCCTCTTAACTTGGTTCATATCCGAAACCTCGAGCTACTGCTCCTCGCCGGCGCAGTTATCCTGCCGGCCAACCCTGCTTTCTACAGTCTGCCTTCGACGGTTGAGCAGGTCGTCGATACCGTCGTTGCCAGGGTGCTCGATCATATTGGAATCAGCCATGGCCTGATGCCCAGGTGGCGTGCCGAGCAGGAGTAACGAGAGTTCATGTCCATTATTTCAAAAGGATTTAGTGAACTCAACAATTGGGGCAGTTTTGTCCGCTTCAGCCATACGGTTTTTGCGTTGCCTTTTGCCCTGGCAGCCATGGCGGTAGCCGCGCGCGCCAACCGCGGTTGGCCTGGGGCTCGAACGTTTCTGCTCATACTTGCGGCTATGGTATGCGCTCGGACCTGCGCCATGGCCTTCAATCGATTAGCCGACAAAAAATGGGACGCCCTCAACCCGCGGACCGCAAATCGGCATCTTCCTGCGGGACGTATTAGCACCCCCGCTGCCGTTAGCCTGTGGATCTGTTCGGCGGCTGGTTTAATTTTCACAAGTTACTGGCTAAATTCACTTTGTTTTTACCTTTCGCCGGTGGCACTCGTGGTGATTTGCTTTTATTCGCTGACTAAAAGATTTACCCATTTTACCCATATATTTTTAGGGCTGTCGTTGGCGCTGGCTCCGGTGGGCGCATGGCTTGCCGTCAAAGGCACCCAGGTCTCGGGATGGGAGGTGCTCCAAATGACAGTGCTCGCTTTGGCTGTAGTACTTTGGTTGGTCGGATTTGATATCATTTACGCCCTGCAGGATTATGAATTTGATTCCAGTCATGGACTCCATTCCCTGGTCGTTGTCTGGGGGCCTAAGAATGCTCTCCAGGCCGCGTTTTTGGCGCATATGTTCATGTGCGGGTTTCTCCTGGCGTTCGGTCTGCTTTGCCGATTCCGGCTCGCATATCTGGTCGGCTGGTTCATGATAGTGCTTTGCCTCTTGTTAGAGCATTGGATCGCCCGCAGACGTAGCCTCAACTGGATCAACGTTGCCTTCTTCCGTTTGAACGCAGTCGTTAGCTCCATTTTTCTGCTGGTTACGGTTACGGAAGTCGTTTTTCAGGGCGGGTTTCGGATACGGCCCTGACAAAAGCGGATTGCGGAAATGGCGTAGTCTGGTAATCATAACCTGTGCGGTTTGCTCTCGAGAAAAGCGGATTGGGAGATATCTACCGGAAAGCGGCCTCGGGCCAGCGGATTTCGGAAGACGATGCATTACGGCTGTTCGAAAGCAAGGATCTGAACACGGTTGGTGCGATTGCCGATCTGGTTCGAGAACGGAAGGCCTCGCAGAATGCCAGCTACATTCTCAATCGTTACATCAATTATTCGAATTACTGCATATTAAGCTGCCAGTTTTGTTCGTTTGCCCGCAAAAAGCGCGATGCGGATGGATTTCAACTCACGATCGAAGAAATCGTTTCGAAAGCTCGTGAGGCTTTAAGTCTCGGCATAACCGAGTTGCACATTGTCGGGGGCCTGCATCCCTCTCTGCCTTTCCAGTACTATGTGGACATGCTGAAAACTTTGCGTCAATTGGATGCGAGGCTTCAGCTTAAATGCTTCACGGCTATTGAAATTCTTCACTTGGCGTGGCTCGCCAAAAAATCAGTTCGGGAGACGCTGGTGGCTTTGAAGGACGCCGGGCTGGATTCCCTAACCGGAGGCGGTGCTGAAATTTTCCGTAAAGAAGTTCGCTCCCGGATCGCCAAAGGGAAGGAATCTGCCGAGGAATACCTTGATGTTCACCGTACCTGGCACGCAATTGGCGGCCGAAGCACAACCACCATGTTGTTTGGTCACATCGAGACCTTGGCAGATCGCGTTGCGCACCTTTCGCAATTGCGAGCATTGCAGGATGAAACCCACGGCTTTGTTGGCTTTGTCCCACTTCCTTACCAACCCGATAACAATCAAGTGCCGGTTAACCATCCGCCTACAGGGTTCGATATCCTGCGGACTATCGCCGTGAGCCGGGTGTTCCTGGACAACTTTGACCACATTACCGCGTATTGGGTCGGCATGGGTCTGAAGCTGGCGCAAGTTGCTTTGAGTTATGGTGCCGATGACCTTCATGGAACCATTATCGAGGAGCACATTTTTCACATGGCCGGTGCCAAATCGCCGCAATTGCAAACTGAGACTCAACTGGTCAGCGCAATCCGCGAAGCCGGGCGCATTCCTGTGCAGCGGGACACGTTTTATCGCCCGGTTAAGACCTGGAAGGCAGACTCGCAGCAGGAGACACCTTCAAGTCCCAATCCAAGCCGGCTACTGGAAGCGAACCTCGCTACGGCCTAGTATGGAACCTCAAAAAAACCCTTCCGGCATGAAGATGGCGCCGCGCGAAAGTGCAGAGGAAACCGCGCACCGAATCGAGCGGGAGCATCGTGCGGAGCTGGTGCAGCGTGAGAGCAGCCTTGAGCAATCACTCGCGCCTTTCAAAGTCGGCTCAGTTCGTTACTTGAACGCAGTCCCGCTCACTCGCGGGCTGGAGGATGAAATTATCTATACGGTACCGTCGGAATTAGCCCGCATGCTTCAGCGCGATGAACTGGACGCGGCGCTGGTCAGCGTGGTTGAGGTCTTATTTCATGATCGTTACGATATTCTGGACGGAATTGCCATTGCCTCCCTCGGCGAGGTAAAAAGCGTTTTCCTGGCGCACAAAAAACCCATCGAAGAAATTCGTGAGGTTTATTGCGATTCCGCCTCCCTCACGAGCGTGGAGTTGCTCCGAATCCTCCTTGCCGAGCGAGATTTGCATCCAGAGTTCAAAACCCTGGATACCTACGACTTCGCTGCGCTTCCCGACTTCGCTTTGCTCATCGGCGATCCCGCCCTCAATTTTGCTTTGGGCAAACATGACCATCAAATTTGGGACCTTGGTTCAGCCTGGTACGAAATGACCAAACTGCCCTTCGTTTACGCCGTCTGGGCATTGCGTCGCGGGGTAAGCAACCTGGCCTTGCGGCGCAATCTGCACGAAGCACAGGGCTTTGGCCTGGATACCCTCGATTATATCATCCAGAGCCGCACCGAGTACACGACTAACTTTCGCAAGGATTATCTGGGCTGGCATATTCATTACCATCTGGGCTCGGATGAAAAACGTGGCCTGAATAAATTTATCGAACTCCTCCGCAAACATGGTGATCGGCTGGTCTTTGAGCCGCGATTTGTCTTCTAGATTGTTCTCGCTTGTCCCTCAGTGCCTTTTCAGAATGCGCGAGATTCTCCTTATGAAAAGCGTTGTTGGTTTTCTTTTAGCGGTTTCCATTGTTCAAAGCTCATCCGCTGCCGGCAAACAACTTACGGGCGCATACGCACCGGCGGCGAGTCCGGCACTCGCTCCGGCCGAGGCCCAAAAGGCGTTCGCTGTTCCACCCGGTTTTGAAGTGCGACTTTTCGCCGCTGAACCGGACGTTATCAATCCCGTCGCCATGACGTGGGACGCACGGGGCCGTCTCTGGGTCCTGGAGCTGTACGAATACCCATCCGGGGCCGCCGCCGGACAGAAGCCCAGAGATAGAGTTAAAATTTTGGAGGACACCGATAATGATGGCCGCGCGGACAAAGTTACGGTTTTTGCCGATGGCCTGAACCTCGCGACTGGCATGCTGCTTGGGAATGGTGGCGTTTATGTGGGTCAGGCGCCCGAATTTCTCTTTCTTCAGGATACGAACCATGACGATGTCGCGGATACTCGAACAGTTCTCCTGAATGGGTTTGGCCTGGACGATCGGCACGAACTCTTGAATGGCTTCACGTGGGGGCCGGATGGCTATCTCTATATGACCCACGGCGTCTTTACGCATTCCAAGGTTAAAATCCCCGAAGCGTCTGCCCCCGGCGTGGAGGTTACGGCAGCCGTAGCGCGTTATCATCCCGTGACCCGCAAGTTCGAAGTATTCGCCGACGGCACCAGCAATCCCTGGGGCGTTGATTTCGACGCTTCGGGCAATGCTTTCGTCAGCGCGTGTGTGATTGATCACCTTTTCCACATGTCTCCTGCGGGCATCTACGCCCGGCAAGGCGGCACGCCGGCAAACCCCTACGCCTATGAACTTTTGCCATCGATTGTCGAACATAAGCATCATATGGCGGCGTATTGCGGTATTTGCGTGTATCAGGGAAATCAATTTCCGAAGGAATACCAGGGCCACGTGTTCATGGGAAATATCCATCAGAACGCCATCAATCATGATCGCTTGGAACCGAACGGCGCGACCTTCAAAGCCCGCCCCGAAACCGACTTCCTCACCACCACGGACGGCTGGTTCCGCCCCGTAAGCGAGCAAGTGGGACCGGACGGAGCGCTGTGGGTGGCTGATTGGTATGACAAATATCCCTGTTATCAAAATGCCCAGGCAGATCCGGAAGGTGTGGATCGAGAGCGCGGCCGCATCTGGCGAGTTGTTTATAATCGGGACCACCAGGAAAAAATGGGTTCAAGGCCCATAACCGGCATGAACCTGGCTCAATTATCCGTGCAGGACTTGGTGAAATTGTTGGAACACCCCAACATTTGGCAGCGCCGCACCGCGCAACGCATGTTAACTGAACGTTTGGCCGGAGCTGCTCTGCCGGAGAAGACCAGCGCTGCGAGGGCGATCGAGGCGCTCCTCGAAAAAGGGCCTGCGCCCGAAACCCGACTTGCCGCTTTATGGACCCTGCACGGTACCGGCCTCCTGCGGGATGGAATCCTTGATCGATGCGCCGCCGACAAAGATTCCTCTATCCGCATGTGGGCGGCGCGCCTCACGGGGGAAAACAAAAATGATGAAAGTGTCGGTCGATTGGCGAGGTTGGCGGAGGACACGGAGGCAACAGTGCGAGCGGCAGTAGCCGTCGCCTCAAGACAATTAATTTCTAGCTCCTTAACGGTGGACCGCGATCTTGGCGAAGTAAATACCGGTGAAATTTTGGTAGGCTTGGTGCAGGCATCCTCCAGCGGCTCAGATCCCTTGCTGCCGTTCCTGATTTGGATGGCTGCGGAACCCGGGTTCGCGACCGCGCCGGAAGGAGGCCTTCAATGGCTGGCAAACGAAGGAGCGGCGCATATGCCGCTTGCGGGCACGCTCACGCGAAAAGCGATGCGCCGACTGTGTGACTTGCCCGATCATTCTGCTTTGGATTTAGTGGTGGACTTTCTGGGGAACTGCCTGGACCACAGTGAGCCACTTACCCTCGCAGCGATCGAAGGCCTCCTCGAGGCACAACGGGCCAAACCACTAATCCCGAAAATCAGCACGGATGCCCTGTTCACCAAACTCCGGTCTGCGCGAAGCCCGGAGTTGCGCCAGCGCGCGCAACAATTAGGCAGCTTGTGGGGAAATGAAATCGCGTTGAAAGAAATGGTGGCAGCCATCAATGACGCTACGTTGCCTTCGGAAGCAAGGTCAAAAGCCATAATGGCAGCACGGGAATTGAAGAGTCCGGTGGCGCGTCCCGCCCTGCTCACGTTGGTCGAGGCCAATCCCGAAAGCAGCCTGGCGACGGAAGCGATCCGCGCCCTGGGTGATCTGGGAGGGGAATCGGTAGCGGACGAGTTGCTAAAAGTCTGGCCAAAGTTATCCGGAACCTCCCGCGTTGCGGCTGCCGATGTCCTCGTTTCGCGCAAACCCTGGGCTATGCAATTGCTCGGGGCGGTCGAGGCCAGGCAAATTTCAGCCGGTGAACTCCCACTCACCGCCGTCCGCTCGTTAGGCGAATCCAGGGACGATGGCATACGAGAACGCGCACTGCAGGTAATCGGAAGGATCCGTCCGGCGAATGCCGATAAACAGAAGCTCATTGAACAAAAGAAGCGCATGATACTGGCGGGAGGCCCTCCGGATTTCGAAGCTGGCCACCAGCTCGTCGCCAAGACCTGCCTCATCTGCCATAAGTTTTACGGAGAAGGCGCCGAGGTAGGCCCGGACCTTACCGGCGTCGGTCGCTCCACCCTCGATGCGCTACTGGCAAATGTAATTGATCCCAATCTCGTGGTCGGCAAGGGCTATGAGAACGTGGAAGTGGAAACCCGCGATGGCCGGAGCGTTAGCGGTCGCATGGTTGAGAATACGGACACGCGCATCAAGCTGCTGGCCGCCGGCCCAAAGGAAGAGGTTCTCGCGAAATCGGATATAACGAACCTGCGTGTAAGTGAACTATCGGTAATGCCTGAGGGCCTGGAACAAATGCCGGACCAGGATTTTCGCAATTTAATTCTCTACGTGCTGCGCCCTCCGCAGGAAACGAAGTCGAAATAACCAGGTCCAATTCTAACCCGCCACACCAGCGAGAGCGCCGCTTTTCCTGCTCGTCCAGAGGCCGCGCCCGGCCATATAGCAGACCAGAACCAGCGTCGGTAAAGAGCCAGCACACCCGAAAATAAGAACATCGCGAACCTGGCCGAGGTCTAACAATGTTAACAGCCATCCCTGCAGACTCAGGGTGAAGATCGGAATGAGCCAGGCATGCCAAATCCAACCACGGGCGGACACCAGTGCATAGATAACTCCGGTCAATCCTGTCAAAATACTGGTCGCTGCGACCCAGATCAGTTCGCCGTTCAATCCACTATAATTCTTTCCCAAAAGCCATAGGAGTTCCTTTGAAAACTCTAAGCAGGCCAGCAACAATATTCCAGAGAACACCGCATAGGCGCCCAAAGCCAATCCAAAAAGCTGCATCAACCTGCGAAGCGATTCACATTTTGCGAATGTGGGAGCCACCAGCCCACTGAGCAGCCCGTGCACGATCGCAAAGAGCACTCCCAATCTGCCCAGCGCGCCAACCTCAGCGACTCGCTCCGCCGTTCCAAATGTGGCAATCAGCCAAATTGTAAGTTGTCCCTGGAAGGCAAAAAACACCGTCGAAACCATTTGTTTGCGCACCAACCCTTGCAACTCCTTTTGTTGCAGCGGAGCCGGTGCTGCATCCAATTTCAGAATGCCGGCACACCGGGACCGCAGCAACACGGCCTGAATAGCCATGACCCCCGCAGACCAGGTCAAGGCTATCGGCGCGTTGATGAAGATCCAGGCTGACGCGCACAATCCGATCAATCGCATTAGCGCACTCCCAAATTCCAGCTTCTGGACCTGCTCGTATTTACCCGAAAGTCGCAACGCGGCTGCATACACCTGATTCAGTGATGTTCCCCACAAGCCAAAAAGTACCGGAATTAACAGTCCCACTCCTGCCATCAAGCGCACTCCCGCCCTGTCGAATATCAGCAGTGAGCAGACAACACACAACGGCACCGCAAACCAGGCCAATCTTAGCCGCAAACGCAAAGCTGCCGCCGCCAGCCCGCCAAGTTGTTGTGGATTACGCCAAATTTTTCCGCCCACCGCATTCACCCCCGCTCCCAGCCCTGAATCCGTGAGCACCGTCAAAACAGTTTGCAGGCTGCTTGCCAATGCATAAGCGGCAAATTGCGATTTGGACAAAACTCTCACGAGTAGGAACCCGCTCAATGAGGTAACAAATTGCACGGAAACCTGCAGGAGAGTCACATTGACGATGAGCCTCAATTTGGGAAATAACTGGCGCAGTGGCTTTATGGTTTCGGGTGTTGTGCAACCACCCTTTGGCTCACTGGCACCGTGAACCTCTAACATGCTTCCTTGAAAACTCATGTTCTGCGGAGGACAAAGCCGCCCATCACCAAAAGATCCATTTTCGTCCTCAAAAAGCATTCCAGAGCCTCGCGTGGATGGCAGACGACTGGCTCATTTTCATTGAAGGACGTGTTCAACACCATCGGCACCCCGGTCAGTGATTCAAACTTCGAGATCAGTAACCAGTAAAGTGAGTTGGCATCCTGCGAAACTGTCTGCAATCGTCCGGAGCCGTCTACGTGTGTAATAGCCGGAACTAAACCTCTCTTCTCTGGCCGCACCTGAAAGACCTGCGTCATAAACGGAACGTTCGCATCCTGTTCAAACCAATGGCCGACGTGTTCTCTCAATATCGACGGCGCAAACGGACGAAAACTCTCGCGCCGCTTTATTTTCAGGTTCAAAATGTCTTTCATGTCTGCCCGCCGCGGATCACCCAAAATAGAACGATTACCGAGCGCTCGCGGGCCCCATTCCATGCGCGCTTGAAACCAACCCACCACCTGGCCTTTGGCAAGTTCGCTAGCCACCACACTGCATAGCTGGTCCGGATTTTCGTAGAACGTTGAGGATATTTGGCTTCCGGTCTGTTGACCTGTCTTGGCACTCCCGTTCGCATGATGCTCGGACGCCGCATAACCATTCGAGGGCACCAGGCCCGCTTCGGTTAATACTGTTTTGATTGCCTCATCCTGAAATCCCGGACCCATATAGGCATCTCGCATTTCAAAACGCCTGGATTTACCGCCTTCAGCCCGATTGGCAGGGACGGAAGTCGTCTGCCCATTCTGTTTCTGCTGGTATTTGTTCCACACAACCAGGGCAGCGCCCATCGCACCACCCGCATCACCCGCTGCGGCCGGAACATAAATTTCTCTAAATCCCGTTTGCAAAGTTACCTTCCCATTCGCGACGGAATTGGACCCGCAACCCCCCGCCAAAGCGAGCCGCTCGCAGCGATATCGTTTATGTAACCGAGTAAGCATTGCAAATAGCGCTTCCTCATACATCCCTTGGACGGAGCACGCCAGGTCCCGATGCCTCGATTCGAGCGGTTCATCGGGGTTTCGCTTCGGCCCGAGCAACGACTCCAGTTCCGTCGTAAACAGCCGCCCCACCTTGGGCGCACAATCCCGCCAGGTGTAACCGACATCCTCGCGGTGATGCCTGAAATATCGTAAGTCGAGCTCGAACGTCCCGTCCTTCTGTACGCGAACAATTTTCCGCAGCGCGGGTAGCTGCACCGGCGAACCGTAAGGAGCAAGTCCCATCACTTTGTACTCGTCACCAAAGTGGGGGAATCCCAGGTACTGAGTCAGTGCCGAATAAAAAAGTCCCAGCGAATGCGGAAAATAAATTCTTCCTTCCACGTCCACCGAGCCACTTGCACCCATCCCCCACGCCGAGCTGGCAAAATCACCAAACCCATCCACCGAGACACAAACCGCCTCCTCGAAAGGTGAAACATAAAAAGCGGATGCCAAATGAGCGAGGTGATGCTCCACTGAGTGAAATCTGGACCTCAACTGCGCTTGCGGGAAAGCCGCCTGAAGAGCTTCCTCGATTGTCCCAACCGCTCGCAAATTGAGCAGGCGGTTGCGAACCAATTTCGGACTGGGAAGGTGGCGGAACGCGAAAAGCGCGCGTCGCCAATGATTAGCCCTTGGGTTCCGGTTTATCGCGATATGGTCAACCCTGCCAAAATCTATCCCCGCTTCCTTAAGACAATATTTGATCGCCTCAGTCGGCAGCCCAGCCCAGTGCTTCACCCGGCGAAAGCGTTCCTCCTCCGCGGCGGCAATCGGCTTACCATCCAGCAGCAGACAGGCAGCCGAGTCTCCATGATACGCATTAATTCCCAGGACAAACATCGCGGTAGTTACTTTCAGATAACGAGTTGCGCTTCAGGTGCTTTGGCTTTGCAATGCCTCCCTTTACCCCCCGGCAAATGGCGATGGTTGCTGGCTTGCTCTCCCCGGGTTCCCCGTCTTTGATACAACGACGGCATCCGCGCGTTATAAAGGATTTTTATTGGCCAGTTCAATTCCAAACGCGCGCTCGTAAGGAATCCTGTCCCTTTGACTTTCTTTCGGAATCTGCCAACTTCCCCGGAATGACTGGGTGCAAGGCATGAAAAACTTCCTTCAAAATCTCCTTATCTTCTTCTCTCTCTGCCTTTGCGGTTTGATTGCTTTCCAGTGGGTTCGCGAAACTGGCCTGCGAAAAGACCTTCAAACCCGCGTCGATGATCTCCACAACAAAATGGAAGCCATTCAGGGCCTCCAAAGCAATCTCAAGCAGGATGAAAACGAAATTAAACGCCTCGACGGTCTTAAAAATCAATTAACTGAAACCGTCAAAAGCAATCAGGTGCAAATTGCGGAGCTGAATAAGGACCTCGAAAAGACCACTCGTGAGCTCGATACCAGTCAAAAACAGATTGAGGTCTATAAAGAGGCAATTGAAAAAGCCAACCAGAACATCATTAAACAAAACGACGAGATTAAAAAGCAGAACGAGGAAATGAAGAAGCTGGCCGACGACCGAAACGATGCCGTCAAAAAATTTAATAAAATGGCGGTCGATTTCAATGAGTTGGTCGGCAAGTGGAACAAACAACAGGAAGATCTCGCTAAAGCGGCAACGAACGCTCCCGCCAAAAAATGACCGAGCTTTTCAGCTAGGACAGCTTTACCGAATGCCCGACTAGGGGCTTGGCTCTGCAGCGGCTTTTCCAGGTGAGGTCGCAAACGACACTTTTTGGACACCTTCCCGCCTGATCGCGTCCAGCACCCTTACCACCGACCCATGCGTCGCCTCCCGGTCGCCGCTGATGTACACCGGCAGATTGGTGTTCACCCTGTATTTATTGGAAATGTAGCTGTGCAATTCTCCCAGGTTCACGGTTTTTTTGTCGATGTAAATGTCACCGCGTTGATCCACAGAAATATTGACGATGTCCGGCTTAAAATCGCGTTTCGAGGTCGCCGCTGCCGGCAAATCCATTTTGATCGTTTGCAGCTTCATCATGCTCAGGCTCGCCATCATGAAAGAAGCCAGCAGGAAAAACATGATATCAATGAGCGGGATGATTTCAATCCGTGCTTTATGGGCCGGAACTGGTGAGCCAATCTTCATTCGCTAGTCGCCTCTTGCCCGGAGCTTTGGCCTCTTACGCTCTGGTCTCCGACCCTTCACGACGAAATTCCATGGTATCAAATCCCTTCTGCTTCGCCGCAGTGACCATGACTTCCACGTTTGTGGCCGCTGATTCGAGTTCAAACTGCAACTGCGCTACTTTCCGCGTAAAATAGTTAAATGGAATCAGCGCCAGGATCGCGATACCCAAACCGCACATGGTCGCAATCAGCGCCTCGCCAATGCCGCCGGTGATCTGGCCCGTTGCCCCTTCAACCGTGGCATTCCCCAAAGACAGAAAAGTGCGGAAAATTCCGGAAACCGTTCCGAGCAATCCCAGCAAAGGTGCCAGGGTCACCAGGGTATCCATCACCGTAAGAAATCGACCCGCCTTCTGTAACTCCGCCCCAGCCGCCACCTGGAGCGCCCCTTGCATGGACGAATGAAAATGGTTCATGCCATGCCACATCATTCGAATCACGGGATCTTTCGAATCTTTGGAAAGTTTGGATGCTTCGCGAAAATCGCCATTTTCCAATGCCGCAAAAATTCGCTCCAGGGTTCCCGGGTCGCGGCGGCGGCTCTCGCGCAGCCACCAAAACGTTCTTTCGCCCACCACCGCCACCGCCACAATGCCGGTGATCAGGATCGGCCACATGATGGGCCCGCCCTGAATGAAGTATTTAATAAGAATATTAGCTAACATACATTATCCGAACCTTTCTTCTGATTTTGGTTCCTGGTCGGGCTTTGCTCCCGCGGGGCGATCTGTGGCAGTGGTTTATCATTCCAGTTTAAATTGGAAAGGGGAAATATATTTGCCGGCTCTTCCCGGAGGAAACTTCCATTTGTTCTTTACCACTTCCACCGCCGCCTGGTCCAAAATCGGATACCCGGAGCTTTTCATTACGTCGGCGGAAATAATTTTCCCCGTCTCATCGACTGTAAAAAGCACTTCGACAGTTCCCTGGTAGTGGTTTCGTTGGGCAAATCCGGGATAAATCGGTTTCGGGTGGACGCCGCCGTCCCCCGTGCTGTTCGGATCAAATTTGACCGGTCCTCGCGGTGGCGCTTGCGTGACGGGAGGCGGGGGTGTTGCATGCCTGACCTCCGTGGCTACTGCAACAGCTCCCGGCACTGGTATGGGAAAAGCCACGGCCGGAGAATCGATTACTGCAACCACCGGCGCAACCTGTGGGGCGTCAATCGGCGTTTCCTGCGGCGTGGGCTCCTCATCTGGCTTCTGCTGCTGCACCGGGGGCGCCTCCTCGGGTGGAGTATAGACCACGGGCACAGGTTCATTCAGCTCACTTAGCGGTTTGGTAATGAGTCGAGGCGATTTGATTCCTATTATGCCTATGAGTAAAAACAAAAAACATATGGAATTCGCATAAGCCAGTTTGCGATATGCTTCCTTGTATTCCGCCGGTAATGACAGCCGGGCAAGCTCGTCGGAAAGAGTATAACCTTTTGGGGAAGTCGGCTTTTCCATTACCGAAGCCCCAGTCCCTATTGAAGACTCACTCATTAACACACACCGCTAGCTCGGTTTTGGCCATGCACGAGGCACGTTCTCAATTTATGCGTCCCCTTACCAAGCGCAACATTTTCCTTTACGAGTGAACCCTCGGCCCGGAAAGCTTCAGCCGGATCCAGCCTTACCCCTTGACCAATCTTCAATTCCGTACATTTTCCTCAAACTGGGCAAAACACCTACCTTTTGGCTATTTACCCTTATTTCCAAGGCTTTTTCGGTTCCTCCTCGGAAAAAAGGTTACATTTTGGTGACGTTTTTCCCCTTGCGTAGTTTCCCTAGTGGGCGTAAAACCCGGGTCAAGTCATTTCGTAACAAACTAAACCCAACTAAATGTTATGATGAAAAACCTGCACGACTCCCCGCCGCGTACGCTCCGCAAACTGTTCCTCGCAGCGGGTTGTTCCCTGCTGCCACTCGCTTCATTCGCCCAGACCGACACGAATGCGGCCGTTCAAATGAAACCAACGGTCGTCACCGGCTCGCTCATTCCTACGGCAGAAACCGTCGGACCTGCGCCGATCGAAACTGTGTCCACTGCCGACATCCAAAAAACGGGCACGCAGGATATCCTGACCGCTCTCAGAACCTTGAGCCCTGCCTTCTCAGGAAGCGCTAATCTCGGGCAAGCCCTCAACAATGGCGGGTACGGTGAAGCTTACGTGGCCCTCCGCAATCTTCCCACCCTCGTGTTGGTTGACGGCAGACGCTTGAACATTTCCCCGTTCAGTACGTTCGTTCAAACCTACTCGGTTGACGTAAACACCATCCCGATCGCGATGATCGATAAAATCGAAGTTCTGAAAGACGGCGCCTCGACTATCTACGGTTCGGATGCCATTGGCGGTGTTGTGAACATCATCACTAAACACGATTTTAACGGCGTCGAAGTCGCCGCGCATTACGGCTTTGCTTTGGATAAAGGCAAATTCAATGAAGATCGTTTTTCCGCCGTCGCCGGCTACAGCACCAATGGCACGCGTATTGTTGCAGGTGCACAGTATTATTATGCTGATCCGTTGCTGGCTAAAGACCGTGCCATCAGCTCGCTCTCCGCGCAAAAACTGGCTGCCGCCGGACTCAATGCCCCGAGTTACTTTAGTCCCTCCTACCCGGGGCGCGTCGGCAACTTCCTTTTGGCGGGCTCACCGCTGGCCGAGGGTGCTCCCGGATTCAATGCCTCCATCACCGCCCCGCCGGTCGTGAGCGGCGGCCCCTTCGCGACGGTTGAGGACTACAATGCCGCTGCCCAGTCGCAATTGGGTATCACTCCGTACATCCCCATTAGCTCTACCCCTAATTCTCAGGCTTTGGGAGGCAGCCCGGCAATTTTAAATACGACCTTGCTCAATTCCTACTCTATTCAGCGTCAGGACCGTCGTAATGCGTTTGCGAATCTCGAGCAGGACTTTTTTGACGGCAGCCTCACGCCTTATGGCCAACTCCTTTGGTCTGAAACCGAAAGCAAAGGCCAGCTCGCCCCCGCCCCAATCCCCTTCCTAAGCCTCTACAACATTACCTTGCCCGCCAACAATCCGGGAAACGTCTTTGGAACGACCATCGGGACCGGCGGTTCTTCTACTCCCCAGGTCCGTTCCCGGTTAGTTGAGACTGGGCCCCGCTCCTTTATCGCAGAAAATAACTTCTGGCACTTCGTCGGCGGCCTCAAAGGAGACGTCGTGGATAAGCGCGTCCACTACGACTTAAACGCGGCTTATAGCCAGACCACCTCCAAGCAACTGCAGAACAGCGCCAGCTCAGTCCTGCTCAACCAGGCTTTGACTCCTGATGGTGCCGGCCTCAGCACCCTTACCGATGCCAATGGCAATCACGTGCCGCTCTACAACATCCTCGCACTGCCCGGGGTAAATGATCCCCGCACGGTCAAAGCCATTAGTGCCTCTGCCGGTCAGGGCGGCTTTTCTGATCTGCTTGAGGCCCATGGGTTTGCCAGTGCTCGCATCTTTAAGCTGCCTGCGGGTGATTTCCAAATAGCGGCTGGCGGTCAATACATCAACGAAAACCTGGACACCACCGCTGACCCGTTGCTGGCTTCCGGCAACCTCATCGGCTTGAATGCGCTGCCAACCTTTGGCGGCGGCACCCGCGACCGCTATGCCGGGTTCGCTCAGGGTCACATCCCGGTTGTAAGTCCCGATATGGGCATTCCTGGCTTCTATAGCTTTGAAGTGGATGCTGAAGGCCGCTATGAAACCTTGAACTCCCATTCCACGGCCGGAATAAGTGGACAAAACAATGCCGATACCCTCGTGCCGAAAGTCGGTTTCCGGTGGCAGCCCATTGATGAGCAGTTGACCATTCGCGGCACCTATTCTCAAGGGTTCGTTGTCCCGGCTTTGGTCCAGCTTTTTGGGCCGCCCCTCCAAAGCAACCCCTATATCGTCACTCCCACGTCCGCTACCGACCCCACAGCCGTGGCCTTGCAGCAGACCGTGAACTACCTCTCGAATCCTGATGTTCCTCCTTCAACGGCCGAGACCATGACCCTTGGCGCCGTTTATTCACCCAAGCAAATCAAGGGCCTTACGGTAAGCGCCGACTATTATCACATCGAACAGCCGAGCTATAACTTTATTCCCAGCGGAAGTGCCATCATTGCGGATTTGAATGCCAACGGTGCGGGCTCAGTTTGGAATAACAACCCAGCTCTCCACGGCACACCTCCTTACCTGGATCAAAATGGTAATCCTTACCTCCCCACCGCAGGGGATCCCAGCACCTCCATCAATGCCGATAACTTCGGAACCCTAAACATCCCCCTCCTTTCCGGCGGCGCTATTAGGACCGAGGGAATCGATCTCGCAGCCAATTACCACATGCCAACTGAGAAATACGGCACCTTTGACTTCTTTGCTAGTGCGAACGTGCTGTTCGCCTGGGATGTGAAGCTTGGCAAGAATGCTCCCTGGCTCAGTTATAAGGGCCAGTACACCGACCCGCAGGCTGTTGCCGCTGCTCAGGGAATGATTCCGGATTACAATATCGCGACCGGTTTCACCTGGAGCATCATGAACTTTGATTACACCGTGACTGCCCGCTATCTGCCAGGTGTAACGGATCTCGGCGACCTTCACCCTTCAGTCGGGGCCCCTGCCAACGACTTCACCGCCAATGGCAAGGCCTTCCATGTGGACGATTATTACCGGCTTGATATGCAACTCGCCTACAACTTCCGCAGTGAGAGCGGTCGTAAGTGGTGGGATAACACTCGTTTGGCTGTCGGTTGCAACAACATCACCGATAATCTGCCGAACCTCATTGCCTCCTCCTCCGAAGATAATACCGATAAAGGTTCCTACGATATTATCGGCCGATTTGTCTATTTCGAGTTCTCCAAAAAGTTCTGGTAAGAATCTCCTGTTTCACGAGGCCGAACCCTCTGGGTTCGGCCTTTTTTTTTCCAGCCAGTGTCGGCGAGCCAGCCATGTTGGTTCCTTCGGCCATTTGCGGCCTTGCAGAGGCTTGATTCCCCCTGTCTTTGCAATATATTGAAACAAAGCCGTCCAGACTACACGCCTATGAAATTAAGAACCTCGTGCGTAATCGTGTCACTCATTCTCGCCGGTGCCTTTGCTGCTTCTGCTGCCGAAGAGAAGGTGAAAGCAACCACCCCTGCACCTAAACCCAGGTCGGCTGACTGGGCCAAAACCGGAGGTCAGGAAATCACCATTCACACCGGAACTCTGATCAAACAAAAAGTCCGTCGCTTTGGGCAGGTCACCAACGGCGCCTTAAATGTAAGCGTTGTGGATCACGAAATGATCCGCCGGCTTGGTGCCAACAACATTACCCAGGCGCTGAACCGTTCCGGCAACCGCTAATCTCCTCGCTGCGCACCAATCAGCAGGACGCCATTCGTGTGTGGCGCTCCTTTCGTCCCCACCGCTTCGCCGTGGGTTGATTTTCTAACCATCCACGGCTCGCCTTGCCACATGTACTCCATCCTTTGGCAATTCACCGTCTCAGCTTCCCAAAAAGCTGGTTTCGTTTCCGCTTACTCTCCTGCTGGAGCCTGGGCTAAACTTTTCGCGCGTAGCTCCGACTTTATCGCCACCGAACTCATTCAGGACGTCCAGGACCCAACCCGTTACCTGACGATTGACCAATGGAAATCTGCTGCGGCTTACGAAACATTTGCCCGCACTTTTCGTTCAGAATACCAAACTCTCGACGTCCAATTCGAATCCCTGAGCTCTGAGCAACATCTGATTGGCCACTTCGAATCGGTCGATTAGTTACTTGAGCTCCTTCCATTCTTCAGCTCCGGATTTGGCGCACAATGGTTTGGTCCTTGATTTTCGAGTCCTCTGCCAGCTTAACTCCGGGGGAGGAGCCCCGGAGTGAGATTTATTTGGAAGTCCGGCCCGATTTTACCGGAAACGTAGGGCTTGGAACTTCCTGGCTGGCCCGGCGGTGATATATCACTGGCCGGTTAGTTTGATCTAGCCTTTTCCGTGACCTTTGCCGTTACCATTACCATTACCATTTCCGTTTCCGTTTCCGTGGCCATTACCCATTGCCATTTCCCTGGTCACTGTTGTCATCGCCCTGACCCTCGCCATTGCCGCCTTTACTATGGCCGTGGCCCTGGTCGTGAGGAACACTCACGTTGAGCGTCTTGGTGGCGGAGACATTGCCCGCCTGATCCGTCGCCTGAATGGTAATCGTGTAAATGCGGCCACTGCCATTCCCGGAGCGCTCCGCCCGAAGCTTTACCGCGTGATTGCCGACAAGCTGCCAATCCGGAGCCGAATGACCACTGCCTTTCGCGTCATCAGCTTCATTGCTTGAAACGCTAATGATCTTCCAGGTCGTTGAAGTGCAGTCATCCGTTACTTCGGCATCCAGTTTGACCAGGATCATTTTGTGATTCGGCGGCCAAAGCGTCGTCTTGTCGGCGCTCGCCGAAACAATGACCGGCGCATTGGTATCCACAACCGTAACGGTGGTCCCGCACGAGGTCACATTAGTCGCCGCATCCGTCACCGAGACCCCAATCGCATTAGTCCCAAACGGCAGGGATGCGCTGAACGTGACATTGGCGGCAGCCGGAGGGTTGCTCGCCGGGACTGCATTCGTTTGGACCGGCGCGCCATTCACCGACCAGACAATGTTCAGAGCGTCGCCTTCCGGATCGGAAACGAGGAGAGTGAGTTCGGCGGGCACGCTGCACGGGAAGGTAATTGCTGCCGGGCAAGTCACCAGTGGTGCGCCGTTGGTCGTGGCCACTGCAATAAGTTGGCCGCGGATTTCGCCCCCCGGAAAACTCGGTGTGTGGATATTAATGTAGTCCAGGCCGGCGAGCAGGTCGGGAACAGAGTTGGAAGGGATGGTGACCGTGCCGAAAATAACACCACCATTCGTCGGATTGACGGCACTGAAGTTCAGCGGGACAAGACTGATAAGCACGCTCGCATTGGTGCCTGGGCCTGCCGGGCCATGGATGTGCATGCCGGTGGCCGGTCCGGTGAGATCCGTAAATCCCGCTGCCGATCCGTAGCCGATGGCCACGGTCAGTTCGAACGTGTCGGTATCAAAAACAATACCACCTGATATTTCGTTTCCGGACCCGCTGCTCGTTGCTGCCGCCGGAACCTGGTTCGATGGACTGAGTCCGACCGCTTTGTCAGTTCCAGCGGGTGAGAGGTCGAATTGGACAATGGCCGCTTGTGATGAGAGTCCAGTGGTGAGAAGAAGCAGAGCTAGCGTAGTTTTCATAGGTTCCCCGAAGTTTGAGTTTCCCGTCCGTCAGAATGAGTCTTTGAGGGAACAGTCTGGCCGTCAAGATCCCTTTGGTGCGAAAGAGCCCAGGGTTACCTAGGAAAACTACGGACTTTTTTTGGCAGAAAATTTAGCTGCCCTCCCTCTGCGATCTCTGTTTCCTCATGTTGAATCCACTTTTCGGCATTTCATGTCACGGCTGCGTTTAAGTTTGACACGCACTTTTTCACCCCTACGCTCGCGCTAATCAGCCGGCCAATGTGCGTTGCTAGCCACAGCGCAATTTGTGCACCACGGCAGTGTCGCCGCTGTGCAAGGGGAGGCGGCCGGTCCATATCCAAATCAAACCCATCCTATGATCCATACCAAAGCGTTTAGCACTGTTCGTCGCCTCGTCCTGCTCCTCACGGCCTGTCTTAGCCTGCACGGCGCTGCATTTGCCGATAATGGCCTCGGCTCCGTCATATCACTCGACCATCCGAACGCCAAAGCGGTCCTCGCCCTCCAGAAAGACGTCACTCACGATATGATGAACCTCGATTCGGGTGTCCTCGGCACCGCTGTCAGCCTGAACGATGCCGGTACTGCTTCCCTCGTCGTTTATGTCGACCGCAACTCTCCCCTTCGCAACCAAATCATCAATGCCTTCCCCTCGGAGATTCGCGGCATTCCGGTTGCCATCGAAGAGACCGATAAATTCGTCGCCTTTTCCGCTCACACAGCCAAACTCGCGACCCCCATCCAGTTGGGTACATCCGGTGGCTGGAGTCATGACTTCGCCAACGGCTACTGCTGCGGCGGTACCTTGGGCTCGCTCGTTCAGGTGAATGGCGTCCAGTAGATTATGAGTAACTATCATGTCTTCGAATCGGACACCGTAAATGGCGGTAATGGTATCGTGGCAAAAACCGGTGATCCGGTTATTCAGCCGGGCTTGATCGATGTCAATTGCAACGCTGCCGGCGCCCAGGTCGTCGGCACGCTCGTCAAAGTGAGTTCCCTCCCCGGTTCTAATGTCGATGTATCCGTGGCTCAAGTTGCTTCAGGCATGGTGAGTGCCAACGGCTCGATTCTCGAAATCGGCACTATCTCTTCCAGCACTACGGCTGCTGCTATCAATCAGGCGGTCAAAAAGAGCGGTCGCACCACCGGCCTTAGCCGCAGCAAAATTTCCGGCCTCAACGCCACCATCAGCGTCAGTTACGAAAACGAATGCGCCGGCGGAACAGCGTTCACTAAAACGTTCACGGGCCAGATCGTCGTTTCCAACCACGGCTCGAAATTTCTCAACTCCGGCGATTCCGGCTCACTCATGGTTGAGGACGTCAGCACAAATCCCCGGGCCATCGGCTTGCTTTTTGCCGGCAGCAACACCAGCGCGATCGCGAACCCCATCGGCCAGGTGCTGCAGTTCCTCGGCACCAAGCTCGGTGGTACCGCCACCATGGTCGGAAATTGAGCACCCGTGGAGCGCTCCGGCCGGCATCAACCGGCCGGACCTCTCATGAGGCGGCCCAATGATGTCGCAGTTGAAATTCACAGTTTATTCGTTTCTGGGGACCAGCGCACTTTGTGTCGCTCTGAGCGCTGGTTGCTTGCATCACATGAAACAGGATCATGATTCAACTTCCCAACCCAGACGCGACATCAATGCCGTCCTGGCTGCTCATGACAAGGACCTCCTGGCTACGCCGGGAGTTGTCGGTGTTTATGTAGGAGTCCTGGCAGACCAACGAACTCCTTGCCTGAAAGTGATGTTGGCGCGAAATGACGCCGCGTCGAAAAAGAAAGTCCCCCACACATTGGAAGGTTATCCGGTGCTCATTGAGATCACAGGAGAGATCCAACCAATGAAATAATTCCGCAACCTGATCGAAAATCGAATTCACCTCGTCTTCACGTGTGGCCGCTTGACGACCGGGACGCAATCGAGAAGGCGAGGCTTTTCCTGCGCATGGCAGGGAATTTCCGGGGACACGCTATTTCTACGTGGCATAGAAGACGCTAATTTTATTTCGAACCGGTTGCATATGCCGGTTGGGAAAATAAACGGGATACCACATGGGGGCGGGTAATGTTTTCAAGCAGCATTATCCGTCCCGATTTTTTATTTTGCTGTTTAAAGGCATGCTTGGCCGAATACATATGGTAGGCACCCGTTCCACCCGGGTCCCTGGAGAAAAACATCCACGTTGAAACGGGATCCCTGCCATCTAGCAAGACCGGCGAGAAGAAAATTTCCAAATCCTGTATCAAACCCCGCATTAGGCGGTTGCTTGTTTATGGAATTCCAAATTGCAAATTCTCGCGCGTAATTTTACTCTCGCCTCGTTGTCCCCGTAGTAAAACCAAAAACCTAATTTAACCATATGCCCAACCCACAAACTTTGGAAGATGTCAAAGCCAACCCGAAAATGATGGCCGCTTTCCTGGCTTATTCAAAACGCCGGCACACTCTCAACGAAGTGCTCTTCTATTTCGATAAGGGAAATGCCGCTGGAATTTATCCCAAATATATTGACCCCAAGTCAGCGCAGGCCGCCAACGTTAGCAATAATGTCACGGATCCCGCGACGGAACTCGCTGGCAAAGGTGATTTCGATAATCCGAAATGGCAGCAAATCATCAAGACGGCGAAAGACGAAATGGTCCACGCCGTTGGCACCGACGTGAGTCTCGGTTTCATCGCATCGCCGGAGTACAAGGACTACCTCAAAAAAGAGAAGATGGGAGACCCCACAAAAGCTGCCAAGCTGCTGGGAATTAAAGATGTGAAGAAATTGACCAGGGCCATGGAAGAGGCCGCGATGGGAAACAAAAAAGAAGCCGAGAAGCTTTTGGCCGAGCTCGCCAAGTCCGAGAAACTCGCCGCCAAAGCCGCGGATATAATTAAAGCCCTCGAAAAATCCGGGCTCGTCTAACCAGATATCCCAGGTTTTTACAACAAACCCACCAATTGCGATTACCACCTCGGCGTTGGAGCTTGGACTAACGCGATGCTCGTCGCCAGGGAGGTGGGGAACAGTTGCCAAGCTCGAATCTCAGAAAGAGGAGTCTGACTAAGGCTTCACGATTCTTCGAGAACTTGATTTGAGCCTGACAAATGAGATGCTCGCTTAATTACAAATGTGTCATCTCAATTCGCCCATGCGATGAACGACAACAGCTTTTTTTTCTGTCAACTTCCGGTCTTCGGGCAACTCGGACCGCGCACTGCTATGGACCGGACGGTCCATCCTCCACGCGTTCATCAGCTTCATTGTCTGATAGATGTCTCACTTAGCAGTCAGATCTTCGAAGTCTTTCCGTGTGTAATTGCCGATGAACGGCTGTGTAGGAGTCTTCATGCAGCGGGATGTTCGGATTTCATGGAGAGGGAAGCCGATTTTGCGCCGAGTGACATATTTCACGAAGTACATCCGAAAATCATGCTCCCCAACTGTATTGGCTGCAGATTACAGGCATTCCCCGCGAGCAAGATTTCGGGATTGAAGAGAAGACTAAGCTCATCGTTTCAACGAAGGCCAGAACACTGATAGAGCTGGGGAGCCACGAAGGTGTCACATTTTCGACCAGTGTTCCCTCCGCTGAGGAGATCACCGCGAGTTCATGGGAAAATGCAACTAAAACCGTCGAGAAGCTTCGAAAGCTCAGGGACCAGAATTAGTCCGACCAGAGTCACTTTGCGGACCGTGTTTGCGTCTCTATCCGCGACAAACCTTGCCCGCGCTCTCGCTGCCAGCTGTATCAAATCGGGCATCGCGTTCTATTGACATGAGCGCCAGCAGACAGTACTGTCAGACACGGTGAAAACAATTCCGCTCCGTAGTCTGCTCCGAGAGCCACTGAAGGTGAAACGCCTCACGCGTTCAGGTCAAAGTGTCCAGGTGACCGACAATGGCAAGCCGCTTTGGGTGATCCAGCCCGCCGCCCACGAAGAGGACGACAAAGAGCGGGCGCGGGCGATCGATGAACTGTTGGAGGAGGCGCTGCGAGCACCGCGTTCCCCTGTCAGTGCCGCCGCTCTTTTGGAGGAATCGAGGCGTTGAGGGTTTACGCCGACAGCAGCTTTATTCTCCGCCTTATCACGGGCGAGTCCGGGGCGCTGCAGGCAATCGCTGAGTATCGTCGCTTGGGACGGCCTGCCCTTCTATACCTACCATTACACAGCTTGGAGGTGGAAAATGGAATTCGACAACGAGCCTTTCACGAGCGGCGAGTGCTCCCCTCCGGCCAGCGAGCGAGAATAGGCGGCGAGCGAGACGCTGCCTTGGCACGCCTGGTTGGCTGGGTGAAACGAGGCGCATTGAAGGAGATGGTCCTGGACATGGACCTTGCTACGGACCGGGCGCGGCAACTGTCCGCAACTCATTCAGAAAAGGTAGGTGCTCGGGCAATCGATCTCCTCCACGTCGCTTGTGCTTTGTTGCTGAACTGTGAGGTTTTCCTAACGTCCGACCACCGTCAGGCCGGTCTTGCGACGGCAGAAGGCTTGCGGGTAGGTCTTGTAGTTGCTGCAGACTAAGGCGCCTTCCGATGACTCTTACCCAGGGGCGCGGCCTGACTCGAGGCTCGGGTTTTTACAAGAAATCCTCCAATTGCGATTACTGCCTGGACAGACATATTAAGGAAAATCGCGCAAATGCCACACATCCGCACGATTGAGGAGCTTCGAAATCTGGTGCGTGCGCCGCGGTCTCAGTTTCTTGAGCTGTGGGCGGCTGCACCTCCTGACCAGTCACTCTGCGCACTCATCAATGGTGAAGTAGGCTGGCTGATGTATTTACGAGAGAACGGTGATGCAGGTTTCAGCACCCGCAACCCGAGCTACAGCGGCAGCCCGGACGCGCTGATTGATTACCGCCTCGACAACGGACAGCGCGACCGGTATCCAGCGGCATGGGCGTTACCGGTCAGCGAGATCGAGCGCGCACTTCAGCATTTCATCACTTACGGCGAGCCTGCCTCGTGGCTTACGTGGCACAATGATTTAAAAGATGGAACTACGATTGGACAGACGGCCTAACGTGCGTGCTGGAGTCAAGGGCGGGTGGTCGCTTCAATTTCATCTCGCACCCCTCTGGCCCGCCCTGCTCAGCACAATCATTGGATGAGATGAGCACAATCCACCACGCAATCTGTTCTGTCGCCTTTGTTCTCGCATATTCGGGCTTTGCTCAGGTCGCATCCGTCGCCCCGAAGGGCCAGTGGAGCGTCACGCCGATAGGTCTTGTGGCGGTTAGTCGCGTTGAGGTTTCGCATAACAGTCCCGTGGTGATACGCCAGGAGCTCCTAAATACGAACACAATCGGTTTGCTTGCGGCGTCCACTGGCCTGCCGACGGAAGAGTTAGCGAAACTTGCGGTCGCTCCGGGACCCGTTGAGGAAGAGTTGTGGTTTTATAATGCCCGAGGATCCGAAAAGGCAGCGAAGCTGTTCGGCGAGAAACTGCAGTTTTATGTCCGGGGCCGGCTGAGCGGACACACCACCGGGTTTCTTCTGAGCACCCTTACAAATAGCAGGCCATTGCAACCAACCGACCCGGACCTTAGGGCTTTACTGGGCCGGCGGCCGGAGCTTCCTGCACACTTGCTGAAGCGCAGCGATTTCGAGTGCAAAACCAACCGGCTCGAGGAGAGCTACCGCACAGAAAGGTATTACTATGTGGACAGGGAGGTTGCCTGGTGTTACGACCTCACCTTTTCTGAAGACGGGAAACTGCTGGGGCATGCCGAGTGGAGGGTGGATGCGAACGAATATGATCCAAAGTTTCAGAGCGCTATTCGGGAAGTTGATCGCGTCCTTCGCGGGGAACTGCAGCGTAACGGGACTAACCGGGCTTCCGGCCCAATTCGTTCTTTTTCGGAAATCAAGAAAGAGAGGCTTCGTGCCGTAGGTATTTCTTACCGTTCTTTTGAGGAGCTGAACCCTGGGATTCACTTCTGAGCCCCGCCAAATCAGAACATCATTAAACCGTGTGATAAGCTCCCTTGCCGGCGTTGTCCGTTAAGGAAACAGTTCGAGGTGAGATTTTATTCATGACTTGAGGTTTGCCACTTGCGACCTAACTGCGCAAAAATCAAGTCATCATGTCCGACTGGTTCAGCACATTGGCCGCGGGGAGCGAACTTCCGATGAACGCCGCCTCAGAATTACAGGAGCGAGGCTTCGTCGTCGTTCCCGGCCCCATGCACCCCGAGCTGTTGGCCAACGCATATGCCGCCGCCGTGGCGTCGGCCACCAGCGAAGACATCAAGATCGGCAGCACCTCGACCAAGGTGAATGATTTCGTGAATCGAGGTGCCGATTTCGACAACCTCTACGTATTTCCGCCCCTACTGGAGGCGTGCTGCCAGGTCATCGGCCGACCGTTCAAACTCAGTTCGCTACTCTCCCGGACGCTGCGGCCGGGCTCGCCCTCGCAAGAGCTGCACGTGGACGTTCCGCGCGGCTCCGCTGACTGGCCACTCCTCGGTTTCATCCTGATGGTTGATGATTTTCGGTCCGACAACGGCGCAACCCGCTTCGTGCCGGGGTCGCACCGGTGGTCCGGCACTCCGACGGGCACCATTTCAGAGCTGCGGGCCGAACACGACGGGCAGGTGCTGGCGTGTGGCAAAGCCGGCTCGCTGCTGATCTTCAACGGATCCGTGTGGCATGGCCACACCGCAAACACGTCGAGCGCCGGGCGCCGCTCGCTTCAGGGCGCGTTTATTCCGCGCAACGGGCGTGCCGCGACCGATTTCGCCGCCCGCATGCAGCCCGAGACACGCGCGCGACTGGGCGCAGTCGCGCAGCATGTCCTCGCGCTCTGACAGGGTCCCGTGAATGGGCCGTCGGCTCGGAAAAAAAATTTATATTTTTTTTGGTGGAACTGAGTCGAACCTGTTCGAACTGACTCAAACTGACTCGAACATCCAGCAGGCGCAGCTCCCAGGGCGAGGCACCAAGCTCCCGGCGTAGCCGCCGGTTTGCTTCGCTCACAACCGCAATGCAGGAGGCATGAAAACAAAAAATTGTTGGCGCACCATCCACATTCACCCGGCAATCCTTCTTGCCGTTGTGACTGGTGTGCAGCGCCGCACCCGAGCATTTACAGAAGCCACTCACTTCGGTTTGCCAGTCGATTTTGCCAAATAAGTGTTCAAAAACACGGCGGGGATCAATCGTCCTCCTCCTTGACGAGGAACACCAAGGAGCCTACGTCTTTTGTATGGACAAGTCGGATGGCCAAGACTCCACTCCCAGGACGAGCTTGCCAAGGATCGTCTTGCTTCTGCCGTTGCTTTATGTGTTCAGCGTCGGCCCAGCCGCAAAGATTTTCCCGGATCCGCCTCGCGGGGTGCAATTCCTGTACCTGCCTTTGAAGAAATTGATGGAGAACTCTACACACGGCAGAGACTTCTTGGTCTGGTACGGACACCTCTGGGGCGCAGAGATGTAGCTCTGCTTCAAAACGGCTCATCGCTTCGCCCTCCACCGTGCGCTACGCACACATTGCCCATTCCCTTGCTCGCGTTGCGCGTCCGGCAGAGCAACTGCTCCACGTATGTTGCGATAAATGAAGAATCAAATTTTTATAAACAGGCAACCACCTGACGGGGTTGGAGCTAAGGAGGTGGAACCGATCTATAAACAGGAAACCCGTAGCCGGGTTTGCCGGGACGAGTGAGAAGGCCACACGTCACCTTGCCTGTAGGCGTAATATGCACATAGGCGAGTGCCCGGCGAATGTCTAAATCGGGTTCCCGGCGTGAAGGATCTGACTTTGAGTCTCGTGACCTCGTCTTCTACATGGTTTTTGGATTTGGGGTGCTTTGGTTTTTGAATGGGGACTCAAATGGGTCCTTACCACTGGGAGGCATGCGGAGAAGGGGCGTTCATTCGCGTTTACATTTGGAGGGGATTGATCGAACTATTAGGCAGCCATGCAAGCTGACATTTCTGCGCTTACCGCATTATTGCGACCGGCGCGAAGAATTCTCGTGTTTACGGGCGCGGGCATTTCGACCGGCAGTGGCATCCCGGATTATCGCGGTCCACAAGGTGTCTGGAAACGGCGGGCGCCGGTTTATTATCAGGATTTCATGAGCAGTGAAGCTGCGCGGGTCGAATATTGGGATTATAAACTCGACGGTTGGGAGTCTTTCCGCGGAGCGCAGCCGAATGCCACCCACCACGCGATTGTGGCCCTCCAGAAAGCAGGCCAATTGCTCGGCGTGGTGACGCAAAACATTGATGGACTCCATTTGAGCGCCGGAACCTCGCCGGAATTGCTGGTTGAACTCCACGGGACCAATACGCAGGTGGAATGTCAGACATGCGGGGAGCGATCGGAGCCGGACGGGCATTTCGCGGCATTCCGCAAGAACCGGCGAGCGCCGCTTTGTCACTGTCAGGGTTTTCTGAAACCAGCAACGATTAGTTTTGGACAGGCGCTTCGGGCTCAGGACCTCGAGCGGGCTCAAGCGTTTGCCGCGGAGGCCGATCTTGTGCTTGCGCTCGGATCAACCTTATCAGTCTATCCGGCAGCGGATTTGCCGTTAATGGCGGCCAATCGAGGCGTGCCTTATGTGATCATCAATCGCGGCGCGACGCATCACGATGGTTTTGAGACGGTGACCCTGCGTTTGGAGGGCGATGTGACAGAGCTTCTACCGCCGGCCGTCGCGGCACTTTTCCCTTAGTTTCGTTTGTTTGTCAGCACCTAGGCTTCAGCACCCAATGTATGGATATTAAAAATCTCGAAAACGTGCCTGCTTTCACGACCAAGGACGGTTCGGAAATCCGTGAACTCCTGGCGTATCGAAACTCGGTCATTCGCAACCAAAGCCTGGCGGAGGCGCGCCTGGCGGTTGGCTCCAGCACGCAGGAACATTTTCATCCCCGAGCGGAAGAGATTTACTTCATTACCAAAGGGCAGGGAAGAATGCGGATCGAAAATGAAACCCGGGACGTTTCTGCGGGAGATGCCATTGCCATTCCTCCCGGCCAAAAACATAAATTGTGGAATACCGGCACGGACACGTTGCGCCTGCTCTGCTGTTGCGCTCCGGCTTACGAAGACGCGGACACGATCATCACCGAATCCGTTACCTAAGCATTTCTATTTGTGTTGCTCGCGCACAATCCATAACCGCTGTCCTCCCAAATCAATTAACGCGCCCCGCGTGGCGAGGACGTCGTTGCCTAAAAGCCCGAGGATCTCCTGGCCAAGAATTTTGTGTTCTCCCTGTTCCCAATATTTCAATTCCACGACTGACAGCGGATAATTCCGAACTGTTTCTTCTCCAATTTGCAATTTTTTTACCCGAGCCACGCGGGCCGGATGGTTGCCGATTGACCCATTGCCGATGACGAGAAATTTCCAATCCCTTTGAATGTTCCCTCCTGAAGTTGTGGTTCGATTTTCCGAGCGCAAGTTCAACTTGCGGGCAATCCCTTCATCGAGAGCAGTAAACTCCGCTCCGCTATCCAAAGCCATTTTCACAAGCTCATCATTAATGGACACATCAAGATTCAACATGGGTCGTAAGGAAAGGGGCACATCAGTGAAGCCACTGTTTCGAAGCGACGCCTGCAATGCTTTATCTTCCTCTTCCGAAGGAGCTGCGGCCCGGAAATAAAGATGACGCCCACCGACATCAAGGATACAAAAATTGCGCACCATAAAGTCGAGGCCGAGCACCCCGGTTTGAGGGATGCGCTTAAAGTCCATTTCGAGTTTCTGAATTTGCGCTGGTTGATTGGAGAATTCGGCGGCGCCCAGTTTAAGTTTGGGGATAGGTACCACCTCGGAGTTGGTAATCGTTCCCAACAAAGTATCTTCGAGCGTGATCCCGAGTTCGCCAATGTTTTTAAAACCACTTGCCGCGGCTGGGTCGAGCGTGGTGTAGGTCCATCCGGTATCCACCAGGAAAATGCATTTCTTTCCATTTGAGAGCGAACCTTCGACCCTTAGACTCGGTTGATTGTCTTTGATGAGCGTGACACCTCCATATCGGAGATGGCCCAGAAGTTGTTCCATCGTGACCTTGTTGTGAGCGTCCGCCGATTGACCGAGGTGACAGCTCCAAAGGAAAATTCCCAAAACGAGGGCTGGTCTTCTCATTTTAAAATCCATGGCTTTTCACTTTCCTAAACCTAAATGATTTTTTCGGCAAGCCCGTTCGTTACTACGTAAATCGCCCCTTTTTCCTGCCGACGCATCCGTTGGAATGGAAGAAGCGACCCCGCAATCTGTCTGCCAGAAGCCTGGCGAGGGTTGCTGAGGGGGAACGTCATTTTGAGTGGGAACGGGAAAAAAAGCGCGCAGGTTTGAGGCCTGCGCGCTTGTGAAAGCCGATGAGCTCTACCTCTTACCGGGTGCGGAAGAATTTTGCTCCGGTCTGCAGCGGGGCGATGTAGGGGCTGGTAGCGCCGGAGACGTCAGTGTAGGGGCCGCTGATGCTGGTGGCACTTTGCAAGATACCGGTGCCCGGCCAGGTGACGACAATATTGGCACCGGTCCTCGCAATCGTGAGCGCTGGAGCGCTGGTGACCACGCGGGAAAGCTTGAAATTGTCCAACGCGACCCTGTTATCGGCATCCATTCCGAAATCACCGGGGACGGCCGTGACATTGAAATCGGCCTGGACCTCGTTGATGTTCGCGAGATTGGCGGCGAACAAGGAGGGAGACCCACTGACCAACGAACCACTCTTCAGCAATGAGGAGAAACTCTGCCAATTGGTGCTGAGAGCCACATCATAGCCAATCGAAAGGAGGGGAGTGTTCCCCGCGTGGAACGTCAACACCAGATGGCCGGGGGTTGAGGTGATCCCGGGAGCGAGACCGGCAACGTTATAATCAAACTTCAAACGGTACAGGGCGAGATCGCCAGTGGTGAACTGAGCTTTGTCAATTGGCCCATGGAAGCCAGTGCCGGCGCCGGCGTAGGCCGGAATTCCGTTGGTGAATGTGCTGCTATCAAACGTCAGAACGTTGGCATTGCTGCCACCGACGCCGAAAGGATCGATATTCGCGAGAGCGATGAAATCCGGCCAGCTATTGTTCGGCGAGTAAGCGTATTGATAATTGGAGAAGATGGGTTTGTCATCGAAGTTCCAATCCAGAACCGGAATTTCAGTGCCGCCCGCGGGAGTGCCGTTATTCTGACCCTGCACGAGTTCGAGGCGGATGTTGTCCATATAAATGCCGTTATCGGCATCGAAACCAAAGTAATCGCCAGCGTTATTCCAATTGAAACCGAAGTTTACATTCTCGATGCGGGTCTTGAATTGGGCAAATTTCTGGAGTGAACCATCGCCAATACGACCCTGGTCGAGGGTGAGGACCTGATGCGTCCAATTGCTGAGGCCGGTGACGGGAAGATTCACCTGCAGCAAAACATCGGAGGCGGTGTCCGCGTCGGGCGGCTGGAGGGTATCATCCGGGGCGTCGAAGCGAAGTTGGAATTCGCCATTGGCACTATGGAGTCCCTCGCTGAGTCCTTCGACGCGGAGATCGAAGCTCAGGACGTAATCGCTGAGGTTGGTGCTGGTGAAGGTGGAAGCGTCACCGGAGAAGTTGCCTTTGCCACCGAAGCCAAAGCCGTAGCCGGCGCCGGGGTAGATGAGCGGATAGTCAAGGAAGGCGGAGGTATCAAAGGTGAACTGCGCCATCGCGTTGGTTTGAAGGGTATCGTTGGGATCGAAATAGGCGGTATCGAGAACCTGGGAACTGCCGGGATTGGGCCCGCCGTAAACGTACTCATAAGGATATGAATAGCGAGGGCGGCCATTGGCTTCAAAGCTCGTGTTCGAGATGAGGTTCGTGTTTGCGGCCAGCGAAGTTTGCCGGGCAGCCACCAACATGGTTAACAGCAGCGCATATTTTCCAAGTTGAAGGAACCGTGGGTTTGATTTTTTTGTGCTCATAATAGAATAAGTAATATTTGGTTTGGTTTCGGTGAATGGACGATTCGGGGACAAGGCGACAAAGGGGTAATGGTTCTAGTAAGGCACGGCAGTGTGTTGGAGAACCAGGTAATCCCAATCCGCCTGAGAGGCCGGATCATTTGCAAAGAGGGCGGATGGGGGTTGACCGTTGGCCAGGATCGGAGCTTTAGTGGCGTTGCCTCTCCACTTGTGAATTTCCGAATGACCATCGGCAAAGGAGATGCCACCGGCACCGTTATGGTAGGAGGCGGGCGTATCGCCCCACCCAGCGGGTTTAGCCAAAGCGACATTATTGAAGAAGAGACCGTCATTAATTGAATCCGGATGCTCGTCAATGGTGACGAAATATTTGGCGGGAGTGGGGACAGTCGAAAGCTTGAGCCACTGCCGATAATCAGAGCGGAAAGGACTTCTGCCGGAAGCCCAGACGCCACGCGGGTTTTCGTCATAAGCTCCGAAGAAGGAATTCATGGACATGCTCCGGGTGCGAGCGCTCCAGCCGGCGGCGCGTTGTTCGCCGCTGAGATAAGTATCGGCCGGGCATTTGTAGACTCCGAGGTTGCCGGCGAGGTAGGGCGAAAGGATGCCATTCCTGATCAGGCTCACATTGGTGTTCATTTGGTCAGGAGCCGGGAAGGTCATGACATTATTGACCCAGTTCATGTAGGTGGCGCGGGTGACCGTCTGTTGAGTTTCGGTCGCGCCGAAGTTATTAATCACGTGATCATCGTTGTCGGTCGCGTACATATGCCAACCGAGCAGCAATTGTTTGGTGTTGCTCAGACAAATAACGCCCTGGCCCTTGGCCTTTGCTTTGGAAAGGGCAGGCAGGAGCATGGCTGCGAGGATCGCGATTATGGCGATCACGACCAGCAACTCGATTAAGGTAAAGCCCATCGAGCCGGGCTTCCGTTTTGATTCGTTATTCTGCTTCATCATTTTCTCCGTTCGTTTGTGACTGCGGCTCCCAAAGTGGAAGCGATATTTGTGGTTTGGTTTTCTGGTTTATTTTGGTGAAGGCGGGTTCAGGCGTCGGTTTGCGCAACAATGTAAAATCTTCTGGGAGCGGTAATGGAGCTGGCATCAGTCCAAGAGGTGGTGGTTCCCGCGGCTGGGAGCGGTGCTGGCGTTGCCGGCAACCAGGTGGGATCGCTCAGATTATTTTTGTAGAACACGCGATAAAGTGCGCCGGGTGTGCTGGGCCAGGAAAGTGTGCTGCCGGCAGCGGGTAGTTTTCTGAGGGCGGACGCAACCGAATTTCCGGAAAGGGAAACGGTGGCCTCGCTCGGAGTGCTAACCGTGTAGAGGGAGTTAGGCGACAGAGTCAGCTTAACGGTTCCCGGAGTGGAGATGGCGTTACCGAGGAGGGGATTGACCGGGAGAAGAACAGAATCCTGACCTGCCGGAATCGTGACTGAAGGGGTAGCGACATTGGCGGAGGTGGTATAGTCGAGTCCATTGCTGGCGGTGCCACTGAACGAGAAGCGCACGACCAGGTCCGAGGTAAGGGGTCCATTTCGTTTCAGGCTGAAGGCACCGGGAATTGAACCCACTCGAGAGGCGATCGGTGACGAAGCGATGACGGAAACGGCGGGTGTAGAGCTGATGGCAAGGCGCCCGGCGGAGTCCCAGGTGGCCTGGCCTCCAAACAAGGTGAAAGCCATGCCGTTGAGCGCGTGGCCTTCGAGTCCAACGGAGCTGGCGGGAACTCTGAGTTGAACCCATTGTCCGGCGGCCGGGAGGGCGCCCATGTTAACCCTGCCGACGGTTCCGGGTATGCCGTAATCGATAGTGTTGGCGCCCCAGTAAGCACGATGATCCCAGGTGCCATCGTTCCATTGGAGCATGACTTCGGAGGGCGGGTTGGCGGGATCCAAATAGATCCAGGCAAACAAAGTGTCGCCGCTCAGAATACTGAGAGTGGAACTGGCGCCGGTGAAATAATGCTGATGCAAGCCTGAGCTAAGCGCGGATTGATGGGATAAAGTGCCGGAAGCAGGAGCGGGATTGGCAGAGACCCAACTCCAGGAATCGCCGCCCTCGGTTCCGGGAGTTGCGCCGGAGGGCAAGGAATCATCGAGCCATGCGGCGGAGACACCAGCAGAAGAGACGGTAAAGTTGGCGGAGGCAAAAACACGGCGCCCATCGGGCCATTGAGCTTCGGCCTCGAGCCATTGAGAGCCCATGGTGGTGGGCGTGTAAGTAAAGGTTGCGCCGAAAGCGGGTTCCTGATTGCGCGCTTCCCAGGTGATCCGGGCAGTGCTCAGATCCAAACCCGGGGCGTCGAGCGAAGCCGTAACGGGCGAGCCAGCGGCGATGATTGAGCCGGGGAGATTGATGGAGGCAGTGGCTGAACTCCAGGCTTGAGTTTTAAGGGTAGTTTGGGCTGCGAGAAAGCCGAGCGTTCCGAGGCTGCGACCGAAATTAAGGACGGTATATTCAGAGTGGACGTTCCAGCTATCAGCCCAGCGATCGTAATCAGGATAGGGAGCGCTGGACGCGGCGTCGGCAGGGAAAGTGAGAGATTTGAGAGAATTGCCATAGATCCACAGATCATCAAACGTGTCCTGAACGTTACCAATCGGCAGGCCGGAAGGGGGCAGGACTTTTGTATCGTTGAGAGCCCATTGATTGACGACATCGCGTTGCCTTCGCCAGCCCAGGCCGGTGACATAGCAAACGTTCACGGGATTGCAGCCGCCTTCGTAATTCAGGTTGGACAGCATGGCATCCATGTAGGCGGTTTTGGCGTTGAGTTGGTAACCGACGGCGAGATCGAAGGCTTGATCGAGGGAGAAGTGCCAGCCGCCGCCCCGATAGAATTTAGTTACATCCGGAAAGCTGGTGCCATACGCGCTTTCTTTGGCCCAGTTCATCACGTCATCGGCCGCTTTAGTGATTTCGGTCTGGCATTTGCCTAGGAAGGTGGAATCAAGCTGGCTGGCACTGATGCGAGTGCTCTGGGCGGCGAACGCATAGCTCCGGATGGCATGCCCGAAACATTGGGACATGTGCCACCAACCCCAACGCCAGGTGGCGCCGTCCGCAGGATTGAACCAGGCGAGCAGTTTTTGATGAATGGTTTGATCGCCCGTAGCGAGAAACATTTGGCAGGCGGCCCAGGCGAGTTCGTCATTATCGACATAGTCATCGCCATAGTGAGTAATTTTTTGGTAGGCCCCGTTTTTCCCGTAGCGATTTATGGCATTCATCAGGAATTGCCAACCAAGCTGCGCCTTCTGCAAGTAAGCGGCGGCAACCTGTGGGTAGGCGCGCTTGAAAGCCGGCGAGGAAGCGCATTGGGCGAGGGCTGCCACCGAGGCTGCAGTGACTGAGGTGGTCTTGGGCCAGACGACCTGGGCATCACCATGATCGGGCGTCACCGTATTTTCGTATTCGCGAGTGGTGGGGTAAACGAGGAAGTAGAAACCGCCATCCGTATCCTGCATTTTGGCGAGGAAGTCGGCCTCCCATTTGGCCTCTTGCAGGACATCGCTAATGTTATCGCCACTTTCCGGGATGCCGAGATTATCGAGGCCGGCGACACCCGGCAGGGAATCCACCGCGAAAATCAGGTAATGAATGAGGCTGGCGCTATTAATGGTGTACTTGCTGTAATCACCGGCGTCGTGGTGGCCGCCGGAGACATCGAGAGAGCCCGTCCGCACAAAGGGGAAGAGTTGAGCTGACGGACTGGTTAAGCGCGGAGCGCTCTGGGGCGCATTGTTGTCGTTAATGCTGTTGGCATAATTGGCGATGGTGTTCCAGGTGAAGCTGGCGGAGCCGTCAGGGACGGTAGCCGGAGCGGCGTGGCAGATGGCGTGATTAAAACGGGAGTAGGGCATGGCGATATTCGTGCCGCAGCGCTGGTGATACAGACCCAGGGCGTAGGTCCGGGTGAAGTCCATAGCGATTCCAGCGTTGATGGAAAACGGCAGCGAACCGCCGAGCCCGGGGACGATGAGCCGATATTGACCGGGCACATTGAAGGCAGTGAAGTCAGCCTCATAAACTTTCTGGTAAGGGCTTGGAGTGTATTGCCAGCCGGAATCGAATCGGTGCGTAAGATTTCCCTGAAAGACAATTGCTCCGGTGGTCAGGTCGAGGATTTGGAAGCCGGCGGAGGAGGGGATGGGCATTTCGCCTAAACTGCCCAGATAGTAACCGAGCATGGCTTTTTTGGTGTAGCCAGGCATATAACCTTCCTGATTCACATGAATGGCCGGGCTGTAACCAAGGGGAGCACTCGTGGCGATGAATCGTTTGAGTGAAGACCAAAGCCTTCCGTCAGGATTTTTCACCTCAATGCTTTGGTTATCCGAAATTGCGGAAGCGAGTTGAAGGTAGAGAGAATTTTCTATCCGGAGATCGTAGGAACTAAAAGGAGCGTAGAACGGGCGGCGTTTGAATCCGACACCGGTGACGGCGACTGCCTGTCCATTCACAGTTACCGCAAATGAACTCGGCGCGGGCGGGGTCAAATTGAAATTGGAATCAACAAAATCCCATTGAGTGACGCGGGCGGGATCGGGTTGTTTGGTGTTGATTAGTTTTAACTCCAAAATATTGGAGGAGATAACGCGCAAGGAATTGTCGCCGACCTTGGGAAGGGCAAGCCCGGTATAGTCGATAGCGCTGGTATCTGGCGGGAGATACAGGCTGGCTGCTCCAGCCGCATTGAACGTCGTGTAGGTGGCAGCCAAAAGCAGCCGAACTGTCGCAATGAGACAAGGAGGTTTTCGCATGATGCGCTACCTTGCTCCATGTGAACAAAACCTCAAATCGGTGTATGTCTCCTTAAAATGTCCGCTTCGATTGAATCATTCTCGTAAGTGTTAGGCTGACAAAACTTCGATTTACGAGGAGAGCGGAATGAGAGAGAGGACGCCGGCGGGGAAATCAATTGCTTTTTGGAGAGCGAAGGACCGGGAGCCGAATGAGTTATTTTCTCTGGTGTGGGCCGTTATTGACAATATGGGAGGAATTCCTATTTATGAGGCCGGGCTTTAGCCCGTGCGAACCCAAATCGAGAGGTCGTTATGCAAACCCTTCGTCCGCCATTTCTCCTTTTTGTCTATCTGCTGATTTTTACTTCTCCTGCCGGTGCCCAGGTGAACGTGCTCACCGCTCATAATGACAATGGTCGCACGGGTCTGAATCCCAACGAGACAGTGCTCAATCCTGTGACGGTTAGCAGCAACGGCTTCGGCAAAATTTTTTCACAAGCCGTTGACGGCCCTATTTACGCGCAACCGCTATATGTCTCGAACCTTCCCATTCCCGGAAAGGGAACCCATAACGTTGTCTTTGCCGCGACGATGCATGATACGGTGTATGCATTCGATGCCGATAACGCCTCAGGTCCCAACGCGACTCCGCTCTGGCAAACTTCATTTATCAATCCGGCGGCCGGCATCACCGCGCCGCTTACGACGGACGCGACGGACTCTCCGTTTCAGGATTGTCGCACATTTGTGGGTGAGATTGGGATTGTTGGCACTCCGGTTATCGATCTCGCTGCTAACACGATTTACGTCGTGGCACGCACGAAAGAGCCACTGCCTCCACCCAATAATTCCACGCTGGTTCAATACCACCGTCTTCATGCGCTGAATCTTTCGACCGGCACTGAACAGCCGAATAGCCCCGTGATCATCGACGCCATTGTTCCAGGAACGGGTGCCGGCAGCAGCTCAGGCCAAATCCGTTTCGACCAGAAGCATGAGATTCAACGTCCTGCGCTGCTGCTCGCGAACGGCGCGGTTTACGTTTCATTTTGTTCCTATTGTGATCTTGATCCCTATCACGGGTGGATTGTTGGTTACAATGCCAGCACGCTCCAGCGAGTCGGCGCTTTCAATGTGACGCCTGATGGTGTCCGCGGCGGGATCTGGATGGGCGGCGCCGGGCTCGCAGCCGATCCCAATGGGGCTATCTATTGTGTTACTGGCAATGGCAGCTTCGATACCTCAGCCAACCCGCGGAACTTTGGCGATAGTTTTCTGAAACTTACGCAGGGAGCCGACCTCGTGCTCGCGGATTATTTTACACCTTACAATCAATCGACGATGGACTCGGCTGATGAAGACCTCGGTTCCAGCGGCGCGCTTGCGCTTCCCGATTCGGCAGGGAGCCAACTCCATCCACACTTGCTCGTCGGTTGCAGCAAGCTGGGCAAACTTTACATCGTCGATCGTGATGCGATGGGCCACTTCAATCCGTTGAACGATAGTCAAATCGTTCAGTCAGCGAACATGTTCACCTCTCAACCTTCTACACCTCACTTTTTCGGAGCCCCGGCTTTTTATCACAATCGGTTATATGTGCAGGGTGTGGGTGAATACTTGAAATCCTACGCCTTCAACAATGGCCAACTCGACATGTCACCCCTCTCGGCCGCGACTGAAACTCTCGGCTTCCGCGGGGCGACTCCAAGCATTTCTTCGGATGGCCTGACGAATGGCATCGTCTGGCAATTGGCCCCGACTGCCTCAGTCAATCCGAGTTTCCGGGCTTACGACGCCGAAGATTTATCGCACAAACTTTACGATAGCTACCTGAGCAGCCAGGCGGGTCTGCCCGACGTCTTGAGCTTTGTAAAATTCGTGGTGCCTACCATCGCGAATGGGAAAGTTTATCTCGGCACCATTAACTCCCTGGCAGTTTTCGGCCTGCGCACGATCATTCGCTCCGCGACGCGCAATTCATCCACAGGCACGATTCACCTGGTTTATACTGCACCACAAGGAATTGCGACGGCAGTTCAGGCATCACCGGACATGGTGCAATGGACAACGCTCGGTGCGGGAACGGCGGGTCCCAACGGCACCTTCACGTACGACGTACCGATAAGTCAGGCAAACCCGGCGCGGTTTTATCGGATACGATAGTCTCGCTTTTTCGAGTAATGGAGGCTTAAAAAAATATTTTAACAAAATAGTTGACCGGTTGGTTAAGTTGAGGCAAAGTCTCTCTGTAAGGAAAATAGAATTATGGGACGCACAAGTGACGCTAAAGAAAAACTGCTGGCTGTAGCTTTCGAGCTCATCTGGGACAGCAGCTATGGCAGCGTCAGCGTGGATCAAATCTGTGAGCGCGCCAAGGTCAACAAAGGCAGTTTTTACCATTTCTATGGAAGCAAAGCCGACCTGGCAGTCGCGGCTTATGAAGATCATTGGCGGCAAAAGCAGCCGGAAATGGACCGCCTTTTTTCTGCCCAGATTAGTCCCTTGGAACGGCTTTCGGGATGGTGCAACTACGTCTATGAAACCCAGAAGTGCCGAAGTGCGGAACATGGCCATGTATGCGGCTGCCCTTACGGCAGCATCGGGGGAGAAGTTGCTACTCAGGATGACAAAATTCGAGTGAAAGCTGAGGAAATCATGAGCCGTGGCGTTCGTTATATAGAAAGCGCTATAGCTGATGCAATTCGGGAAGGTTCAGTAACGGTGACCGATGCGAAAAAGGCTGCGAAAAATATTTTTTCTTTTGTCATTGGAACCCTCCTCCAGGCGAAAGTTCATAACGATGTCGAACTCCTGCGCGACCTGAGTCCGACGATCATGGCAATTCTTGGGGCAAAGTCGGCCGTGTCGGCATAATTTTTTAAAAACTGAATGTATCGAATCTAAGTCCATGTCCATTAAATAGTTGACTGGTTAGTTTACAATTGAAAGCAAAGGGAAACGAAAATGAAAAATCAATCCGTAGTGAATACATGTGAATTCGAAGTGCAGGAGCAGTCGGCCGAGACGGGATTTGAATCCGGGTTACGGCGTTTTTCCAGGAGCTGCATGCATAAGCTCAATCAACTCAAAGAAGCGCTGACTGAGGAAATGGCTTTTCAGTTTGCGGGGACTTTGGGGCCGGAACTTATCCGTAAGGTAGTGAACGAAGCGGATGCGATAGCTGCGAGCACACCATTTCCTGCTCTCCTTTTTCCGACATTGGCGGAAGAAAAAGTTCAGCAGGCCTGGCGCTGGCAGGCCAAACAGCGCCTGATCGAAAGCCGCTCCTGGATGCACGCGGCCTGAAATAACGCTCCACACCACACCAAACCAACCAGCCTATGTGGATCGTAAAACTCGCCCTGCGCCGGCCTTATACGTTTGCAGTGATGGCCATTGCCATCCTGCTTGCCGGCTTTGCTGCTTATCGCCAGACCCCTAAAGACATTTTTCCGGAAATAAAAATTCCCGTTGTCAGCATCATCTGGAGTTACAACGGACTGAGCGCGGAAGAATTCGAAAAGCAGATTACGGTTTATTCAGAATTCTCCCTTTCGGCGTCCGTCAATGACATCGAGCGAATCGAATCACAAACGCTCGATGGCGTCGGCGTCATTAAATTGTATTTCCATCCGGGCGCGGATATTTCGGTGGGGCTCGCGCAAGCGACGGCGGTAAGCCAGGCGATCCTGCGGCGCATGCCTCCCGGCGTTCAGCCGCCGATCATTTTGAGATACGCGGCGGATTCGGTGCCGATCATTCAAATGAGTTTGAGTAGCGACTCGCTCAGCGAGTCGGACCTCTATACTTACGGAATATTTCGGATCCGCCAGCAACTTGCCACTATCAACGGCTTAACCTTGCCGGCTCCATTCGGTGGCAAGGTTCGCCAGGTCATGGTGGATCTGGATCCTGCCAAACTGCAGGCCAGGGGATTGTCGCCTCGCGATATCAATAATGCGATCAATGCCCAGAACCTGGTTCTTCCCAGCGGGACAGCGAAGATTGGGGATATCCAATACCGGGTGAAAATGAACAACTCGCCGGATGCCCTGGACGCTTTAAATAATATTCCGATCAAGGTGGACAACGGCGTGGTTACCTATGTGCGTGACGTGGCCCACGTGCATGACGGTTTTGAAGTTCAGCCGAATATTGTGCGGGCGGATGGCAAACGCGCGGTGCTCATTCAAATCCTGAAAAACGGACACAGTTCCACGCTGGATATCATCAAAGCGGTGAAAGCCAAGCTGCCCGAGCTGCAAGCCGCCGCGCCTCCAGGGATGAAGATTGACTTGCTCGCCGACCAATCGCTCTTTGTTCAAGCGGCTCTTGATGGGGTGGTGAAAGAAGGGTTGATCGCCGCCGCTCTCACGGCTGCTCTGATCCTGCTGTTTCTGGGAAGCTGGCGCAGCACGCTGATTGTCGCCATCTCCATTCCGCTGAGTGTGATGGCTTCGTTGGGTCTGCTGAGTGCCATGGGCTACACCCTCAATGTGATGACCCTGGGCGGCCTTGCTCTGGCCATCGGCATTCTGGTGGATGAAGCCACCATTACGATTGAAAATATCCATCGGCATCGTGAGTTGGGCCTCAACCTGCGCGAAGCGATTCTGGAAGGCTCGCGTGAGATAGCTGTGCCAGCTTTAGTATCAGCCCTGGCCATTAGCATCGTGTTTGTTCCCGTCGTCTTCCTGGTTGGCCCCGCCAAATTTCTTTTCACGCCAATGGCGCTGGCTGTAGTATTCGCGATTCTCTCCAGTTATGGGCTCAGCCGGACCCTGGTGCCCGTGCTGGTGAAATACATTCTTCGGGGCGAATCTCATGCGACTGACTCAGCCCAGCACGCTCCGAACTGGTTCGTGCGCTTTCAGCGTGGATTTACTCGCGGCTTTGAAAACTTCCGTGCGAAGTATGTCGCGGTTCTGCGCTGGTCTCTGGTAAATCGGCCGGTCGTTTTCGTGGCGTTTGCATTGCTCGTTGGCAGCGTGCTCATTGCTTTGCCCTGGGTGGGCAGGGATTTCTTTCCGGCTGTCGATGCAGGCCAATTTCGATTGCACGTGCGCGCCGCCACCGGCACTCGCATTGAAAGCACCGAAACAATTTTCAGCCAGGTCGAGGATGAAATCCGGCGAACCATTCCGCCAAATGAAATCAAGCTGATCCTCGATAATTTTGGCATCGTATCCGAGAAGTACAGCCTCGCGTTTGGTGACAACGCCACCATCGGCCCAAATGACGGTGAGATCCTCGTTCAATTACAGCCGCACCGGAGCAAGTCTACACCTGAGTATCTGGCCGAGGTCCGAGAGAATTTACATAAGCAGTTTCCCAACCTGACCTTCTTTTTCCAGCCGGCGGATATCGTTTCGCAAATCCTTAATTTCGGTTTGCCTGCTCCGATTGATATCAAGGTCTCGGGTTACAATCGCGAAGCCAATTACGCAGTGGCGCGCCAGGTCCGCGAGAGCATTGCTCGTATTCCGGGAGCGACCGACGTATTTGTTCATCAATCTTTCGACGCTCCAACGCTCAATTTAAATGTCGACCGCACATTGCTTGCAAAAGAGGGCTTGAACCAGCGTGATATCGCGCAAGACGTGCTGGTCCATCTCAGCAGCAGCACGCAGGTAAGCCCGAATTTCTGGGTCGACCCGATCTATGGAATCGGTTTTTTGGTGGCGGTCCAAACACCTCCGCATTTGATTGATTCCGTCAATTCCTTGATGAATATGCCGGTTTCCGCCCACGTGGCCGGGTCGGAGGCCACGGAAAGTCAACTGCTCGCCAATCTTGCCGGCATTTCGCGGGGAACAGCTCCCAACGTGGTTAATCATTTCAACATTCAGCCGGTGTTCGACATCTTCGCGAATGTTTCCGGTCGTGACCTCGGTGGGGTTCAGGCCGAAGTAAAAAAGATTGTGGCGGACGCGCAAAAGAAACTGGCGCCAGGTAACACGATTATGGTGCGCGGGCAGGTGGACAGTATGAACACGGCCTTCACTCGTATGGGACTCGGTCTGATCCTGAGCGCGGTGCTCGTTTACTTTCTGATGGTGGTAAATTTCCAGAGTTGGACGGACCCGTTCATTATCCTGATGGCCCTGCCGGGCGCGTTCACCGGCATTGTCTGGGGATTGTTTTTGACTCAGACCACCTTCAACGTGCCCAGCCTCATGGGCGCTATCATGACCATCGGAGTGGCGACGGCGAATAGTATTCTGATGATCACGTTCGCCAACGACCAGTTGCGAACCGGAATGAACTCATTGGAGGCCGCGTTGCAGGCGGGTGCGACTCGGCTACGACCCGTGCTGATGACTGCCGGGGCCATGATAATCGGCATGTTCCCGATGGCGCTTGGCCTCGGCGAAGGTGGCGAACAAAATGCCCCACTCGGTCGCGCGGTGATTGGTGGTCTGATAGTGGCGACCGTGGCCACGCTCCTGTTTGTTCCGGTAGTCTTCAGCCTGCTTCGCTCCAAAGGTGCCCCGCATAATGAAGACGAAGAAACTTCGGTTGCTAATCCTGCAACAGCTTCGCTCGCCCAATAATTGTTTCCATCCAAAAATTGATCCTATGAAAACTGAAATTGAATCCACTGAATCTGAAGTCCGAACTTTTCCTGCCGGCGCTCAAGCTCCGGCCTCGTATCGAAGTCGGGTCGCCGTACTGGGGGCGGTGATTGTGGTGCTGGCCGCCGGTCTGGCGCTTGGTGTCATTCCTCGACTGCGTGCCCAATCGAAGCGGGAAGTTATTTCACGGGAGATTGCTCCGCAGGTCGTGACCGTCACCAACGTGAGTCGAAGCAAGTCAGCCGTGCAATTGTTGCTGCCGGGCGATGTGCATGCTTATGAGCAAACGCGGCTTTTTGCCCGGGCCGATGGGTACCTGTTAAAATGGAACGTGGACATCGGAGCGCGGGTGCAGTCGGGCCAGGTGCTGGCTGAAGTGGATACGCCTGAACTCGACCAGGAACTGAACCAATCGAAAGCCGCGCTCGCCCAGGCGCAAGCCAACCTACTGCTCGCACGGAGCAGTTCCGCTCGCTGGGATGGATTGTTGAAGGATCGTGCCGTCAGTCAGCAGGAAGTTGACGAACGTTCCAGTGCCTTGGCAGCGCGAGAAGCAGATATGAAAGCGGCCGAGGCGGCGGTGCTTCGTCTGGAGAAGCTCACCAGTTTCAAAGAAATCCGAGCTCCCTTCGCCGGCACGATCACCCGACGCTTCGTCGATACTGGCGCTTTGATTCATGCCGGCGGTAATGCCAGCGCGCTTTTCGATCTGGCGCAAATGGACAAGCTGCGTGTTCATGTGAACGTTCCGCAGGCTTACTTGCGGGAGGTCGTTATCGGCTCCGAGGTTGCGGTGCATGTCGCCGAGTATCCGGAGCGCGTGTTCTCTGGGACGGTGCTGCGCACCAGTGGCGCCTTTGATGCCGCGACGCGCACCTTACTGGCTGAGATTGAAACACCGAACCAGGACGGAGCCTTGTATCCGGGCATTCATGTGGATGTTCAATTTTCGCTGGCGCAATCAGCACCGCCCATTGTCGTTCCGGCAACGGCAGTCATTGCCCGGAATGAAGGTGTGCAAGTGGCAACGCTTGACGAAAGCAACCTGGTGCACCTCCAAAAAGTGCAGGTGGGCCGAGATCTCGGTCGCACGGTGGAAATCGTGGCCGGATTGACTGAGGGCGCTCGGATTGTCACCAATCCGACTGACACTCTAGCGGAAGGGATGCCGGTAAAAGTTGCTCCGGTGCCAGTTGCGAAAAGTGCGTCGGGCCAAATCGCTCGGCGGTGAGCTTTTACTTGGAAGATAAAGCCATGAAACCCATTCACACCTTAGTAGTCGCATTCGTTGCCGCGGCGTTTTCCGGCAATGTTTTCGCGGCAGTTGGACCTAATTATCACCGCCCCTCCACGCCATCCGCCAATGACTTTGCCGATGCGGAACCGGGCACATGGAAGGAAGCCACACCTGCGGATGCCATCGCTCGCGGGGATTGGTGGAACATATTCAATGATCCGGTTCTGGACGACCTGGAACGAGAGGCGACCAGCAACAATCAGGACCTTAAGGCAGCCGTTGCTCGCGTGTCTCAGGCTCGCGCGCTTGCTCGAAGCGCCCGGGCGGATTTCTTTCCTTCCGTTTCGTTTGAGCCATCCGCATTCCGCGGCCGGTCTTCAGACAACGTATTGAATGGGTTCCCCAGTCAGACTGGCAATGATTTCCGTGTGCCCCTCGACCTGAGTTACGAATTGGACGTGTGGGGCCGCGTCCGCCGTTCGTTTGAAGCGGCCAATGCTGATGCTCAGGCACGGCTGGCGGCTTTTGAAAGTACGCTGCTACTGCTCAAAGCGGATGTGGCAGAAAATTATTTCGCGCTGCGAACGCTCGACTCGGAACTCGCTATATTGCGTAACACCGTTGAGCTGCGACGCCAGGCGCTAGACCTTGTGAATGCACGTTTCAAAGGAGGTGTGGCGGGTGAGTTGGACGTTTCCCGCGCCGAAACTGAACTGGCTTCGACACGCGCTGAGTTCGTGGCAGTTTCTCGCAATCGTGCTGACACGGAGCACGCACTTGCCGTCCTGCTTGGCCAATCTGCGAGCAACTTCACCTTGAAAGAGTTGCCATTGGAAAAAAGTGTTTTGCCTCCAGTTATCCCACCGGGCTTGCCCAGCGACTTGCTGGAGCGAAGGCCGGATATCGCTGAGGCAGAGCGGTTGCTTGTGGCGGCGAACGCGCGCATCGGCGTGGCCAAGGGCGCGTTCTTTCCGGTTATCCGGCTCACTGGCGCGGCCGGTTTTGAAAGTTTTGAAGTCCAATCACTTTTTAATTGGGAGAGCCGCGTTTGGAGTATGGGGCCGAGCATTACCTTTCCGATTTTCGAAGGTGGAAGAAACCGCGCGAATCTCCGGCGTTCTCGCGCCGTCTATGAAGAGAATGTGGCCAACTACCGGCAGCGGATTCTGGTGGCTTTCAAGGAAGTGCAGGACTCGCTGAGCGGCGCGCGGCTGTTGAGCCAACAGGCAGAGTTCCAGGAACAAAGCCGTGCCAGTGCTCGGATGACCGCCGAGATCTCCAACAAACGTTATCAAGCTGGACTGGTTAGCTATCTGGAGGTCGTGGATAGCGAACGCACCGCGCTGAATGCGGAACGCGAATCCGTCAGGGTCGCTGGCGAACGTTTGTTAATCAGCGTGCAACTCGTCAAAGCAATCGGTGGCGGTTGGCAGGATTCAACCCTGACGAGGCTCGCGAGCCGTGGGCGTTGAAATAGGCCATCGCCACCTGTCCAACGCCACACCTGCTGCTACGCCGATAACGTATGCGCACAGGTCAATCCATGAAAAGGCGGCGCCAAGAATGAGCTGGCCAAGGGTGGTGCCTCGAACCTCATTTATCCAGGCCGCTTGATAGAGTTGCGAGAATTCGATGGCAAAAGTGGTGGCGAGTGCCAGCACACTCAATCGAACGGTGGATATGCGTGGCTTAACGAATGCCCACAGTAGGAAAACCATTAATGCCCATAGGCTATCCCCGGGGTACTTGCCGAGCGCTTCGGGTAGCAGATGCGGGAACTTTCTGGAGGCCAAGCCCGCGAAAATGACGAGAAAGATTAGGACGACGATTTTCCACCTGCTTCGACCGTGGTTGCTCCTTCGCACTTGATGCTCTTGTTGGGGCGCTGTCGCTTCAATCACCGCATCCAGCGCACGCGATAAAATCGGTGGGACGCAGTTGCCGCCGTAGGATCCAAAATCGTAATTTGGTTAACACTGGCATTCGCTATTTCCTGGAGCAATTGCCAGTCGGTTGCTTCCAAAGTATCGCTGAACTCCACGCGGTAAGTCTGACCAATCAAAGCTGGAAAGGTCAGTTCCAAGGCGCCCGGGTCCAGCCGCGCTGTAAGGCTGAATGATTCCTGCACTGAGATTGAAAAGGTCTGAGTTGTCTCCAGTGCGCCGCATGCAGCCGAATCCAACGCCGCAAAGCTAACTGCGTAGTTGCCTCCTGCCTGCACCGCTGATGGCGTCCACGAAAAGGTGCCCTGGGAGAAGCTACTGCCGGGCGGTAACTCGGTTGCTCGCAGCGTAACGGATTGCCATGGTGCGTCCACGTCGGCCACGGTCACGTTCAGTGTCATTGGAATTTGGGCTGGAATCGTTAACTCGCCATCGACGTGGATGACCGGTGCACGATTCGGCGCAGCGAGGCCAGGTGTGCCGTTCGCTGGTCCGGCGCGCCAGTATGCCGGGTCATTGCCATAGGCCTGAAGGGGAATTTTCTCCAGGCTGGTGCCGCTCGCTACCAATGGCCAGGTTTCATTCGTGCGATAAGACACGTGGTCAACGCGATAAAACGGCACGGTGCCGCCGGATTCGGGAACACCCGGCTGTAGTAATTTGAGCGTCTCGCCATTCTGATCGAGGGTTCCCGACCAGGGGCCAATCACCGGTGTAGACGGATTAATACCATATTGAGCACGGAAATCAGCAGGGTTCGTTGAGCAAATTAGCAAAGTCGAACAAGGAGGCAGGGTGGTATTCAAAGGAAATGCAAAACTGCCAATCCCTTCAATTTTCCAGACGTTCGTTGGGTGCGATGGATCAAAAAGGGGAATTGCCACGTCGGAAATGTTTGCCAATTCGATGAACTGGGCGAATCCCGGTGAAGGTGAAAAGAGAATTTCACTGAATACCACCGGACCAATGCGTGGCAAGGCGTTCTCGCTGCCGGCGGTTGCTACGCGCAATTCTGTAAAATCGTGAGTTCCGTCCGAGCGCTCGAATAGCCCAAATGACTCGTTTAAATTTGCCGCCGGAAAATCCACCGTATCCAGAAACCGCATGACGTTGGTGCCTTTAAGCTGCAACAAATATGCCGCTGCTCCCAATTCACTGAAGGTGAATCCAAGTTGCCCGGACGAGAGCACGACAAATTGCCCAGGTGCAATGACTGTATTCGTCGGAAAAGCCCATCGCACTGGCAGAGAAAGATCATCCGTCAGCGTGCACCCGCTCAAATCAATCGCCTGCGTTCCACCGTTTACCAATTCAACCCAGGTTTCATTTGAAACGGGGTGCGAGAGGATTTCGTTTATCCGCGCCGATTTCACAAAGGAATCAAAGCGACCAGGAGAGCCATGGTAAAGGGAACTGGCACTCCAGTTTCGACCGTTGGCCAATAGTGCGGTAACCTGTTGAGCAGAGTTCGTTGCGTTGGGGAACGAAGTTAATTCCAGCGAACTTCCCTGGCCATCCGCACGTTCAGGCCAATCCCCGGAAGTTTTGTAGGGGACCGAACTCAATTCAACGCCATTCGACGCAACCAAAGAAATTGTCTCACCCGCATTATCCAGTGCTCCCACCCATTCGCCGGCTACGTTCAGTCCCGGCCAAAACCAGGGCGAACCTGAGTTTTGGTAACGCGAGGCAAACGAGGACGTATTTTCGACGACCAGGACAAATCCGGCTGGCGGCAGCGCATAGCCATTGGGAAATACAAAGCGGACGGCATTGCTCAGTGAGACGCCGGACAAATCAAGCAGGTTCGTGGAGGCATTCCACAGCTCGATGAATTCATATTCATCACTGCCTGCTGGGTTATAATTTATTTCCGTTATTAGTAAGTCCGTTGGTCCCGGAGCGCGGCGTGACGCGATGAGGAAACGTGGTTGTGCGAGAGCCGACCATTGGCCGCTTGTGTTTCGAACGCGGGCCGTGAGCGTTAGATCCTGTGAAATCGTAACGGCGCCCGGTGTCCAAATCAGTGCCTTTGGCGATATTCCGCCACCTGGCAGGCGCGGATCACTTCCATCTAGAGTGTAGTAGATGGTCCCGGCACCTGTGGAAAGGGTCGGTTGAAATCCATTGGTAACAAGCCCCCCGTAAAGGTTGAAAGCGGGAGGATCGAAAGAAGGAAAGAGACCGCGCGCTCGCAACATACTCGCGAGTTGTGCCGTGCGCGCCGGAAACAAATTAGAACGGATCGTTGCGGCCGAGGATTCCCAATTCGCTGGCGTCCGGTAACCCCACCGCGCGCATTCTGCGAGCAGGCTGTCGTGGATTTCCTGCATGCGCGCAGCCAGGCGCGAGTCGTTCCGTGAGGGTGTCAGCGCGCCGTCGTTAAATAAGTGAGCGTAGATGCGGTCCGCTAACAGGGTTTTAAAATCGGTGTTTCCTTCGGTCACGAGGGCACCGAAAAGTCCACCCGGACCGGTATTTGCCGTGCGATCTGAACCGAGCGCGCTTGTGCGCAAAAATCCATCAGCATCTGCCATCCAAAACTTGAAACCACTGCCCGCGGTTAAGGGGCCACACGAGCGGTACTCCGACTCGCTGTCGCCGTAGAACCAAAGCAACACAAAATCGGTAAGACTTTTGACATCCAGATAGGGACGAACACCTGCGTACGAATTTGCAAGTGAAGCCACGCGCGCCCAGGGTTGAATGTTCGGCGGCTCCGGCGTCCCGGGAATGAAGGTGTCACCGATATTATCATTCCCGCGCACGTTGACGTAATCATCGGCGCCGCCTCCGAGATAATCCGCCAGAAAATGTTGCACGAGTGGCTCTCGAGCATCGTATTGTCCCCAATAAATTCCATTCACATAGATATGAACAAAGCGGCCATGAGGATTGAGGCTGCCCATATCGAGCATCGAATCTTCCACGAAGCGTCCAGCCATGTAGAAGCCTCGTTCGACCATGTCCTGTGAGCCGGAGCGGAATTCCAACTCATCGAATGACTGTTTGGTGAGGACGCCGCGATCGAAACCATTGAAGAGTGGCGTTTGGATACTGCTGGTGCCGAGATTGGAATGGCACTTCACGCGAAAGCTGCGCTTCGCAAAAATTTCCCATGAATTTCCGAAGCGAGAGATCTCGCAATTTGCCTGCACCGGTGCGGTGCCATTTGGCCAAAGAATTTCGACGGACCCTTCTTTGCCTTCGTATTCTGGTTGGCCGGGAAGGACTAAGGAAATCGTCGGCAGCGCCAGAAGTCCCGGTCGCATGCGTGGGGCGTAAGCTGGATTCTGCGTTATCGCCGTGGACATCACCGGTGACGCAATCACGTTGTCTATAAAGATGAACGTTTCAGTTTGGATGCGTGCTGATTTATAACCTGCCCGCACTGCCTGCGCCCGAACCGATTTTGTTCCGGCGATTGAAATGCCGTTACCATAAGGAACTGAAGGGACGGAACCATCCAAAGAAATTAGCGTAAGCGCACCAGGGTTGCTGTTAGTCAATGTGAGTGTGAAAGGAACATCGTAAAACCCTCGGCTTCGGCTGAAAGTTAAAGGATGCAGCCAGCCTAAATAAGTTTGTCCCGTGTTCAGTTTGCCCGGCGTGGGCTCCATAAAGGTCCATGTGCCTTCCAGGTCTCGGCCGTAGGCCAGGTCCGTATCTAGTGCCGGATAATTCGCCAGCATATCAACAGTGTTCGTTCCATCCGGGGCGGTCAGGATCAAATCGCCACCATCCTTATTCAGATGAAATGTCGCATGGAGATTGCCGGCTGGATCAATCGGTGTACTCCGTCCCGAAGCAAAAATAATCAGTGTTGAGTGCGCGGCTATGTTGGTGGCTGGGAAGACCCACTTCATTGGTTGTGATGGGGTGTCGCTCAGCCCATAGCCGGCCAGGTTAATCGAAGCATCTCCAGGATTGCGCAATTCAATCCAGTCTGAGGCATCACCATAACCATCCTTCAGTGAGAATTTGTTGTCCGCCACGATTTCACTCAAACGAAGGGGCAGGGAAGCGGAACCAACTTGCACGGCAACGGCCCGGGTGAATAAGCCAGCCGTGTTGGATGCGACCAGAATGTACTCGCCTGAATTCGTCGGCGTAAAAATCAGGCTTCCGATTCCTGTTCCGGCGGTAGACGCGCCAACTGAGCCAAAGCTCGGATGCACTTCCAGGTGCCGGACGTCCTCCACGCCCCAGGAAAGCGTTACTGATTGGCCCGCGGAAACCTGTGGTGGCGCTGCGCTGAAATTCAAAATTCCAACGCCATTTGTTGGCCGGCCGAACACCTCCACTTCACGCATACCGATGTACCATTCCAGTCCACCGGCGGGATCCGTCCGTTGCTTGTCTTCCAGACCCACCCGCAAGTAACGCGCAAACCAGGGGCCATTGAGGTCTGAATCAAATACGTCGGGCGTTCCGGTCAATCGCTGGGCGAACACGGAGTCGTGTGCCGCATCGAACAACCGCACCAAAGTATTGGTCAAACGATTGCCAATTCCACTGGCGCCAATCGTGCGAACCCCATACACGGCGTAAGTTGAACCCAGGTCAACTTCCCAATAACCATCCACCGTTTGTGTCGTAGTTTTGGTTTCAGTGGAGATGTTGTCATCATTGGCGTTACTGGCTGCCGGCACGCTGTTGGCCAGACGCACCATGTAACTGGGTTTGAAAGACGCCAAATTGTTCGTCACTGGTACTTGGGTGCTCGCGGCTTGCAACAAGTTCGTCGTTCCGGAGTAAATGCGGGCTTCCGCCAAGGTGATGTAGTAATTTCCGTCTGCGTTGGTTTGTCCATTCTCCAGCCCGACACGGATATATCGCCCCAGAGTGTTGGCAGGCAAGACGTAACTCCAGGTTCCCCCCAGGCCAGGATTTACCAGGACCGCTGAGGCCACTGAATTGGATGCCGCATCAAATACGCGCAGCACCAATCCACTTAAGCGAGTTGCGCAACAACTATCGCGATTTACGATTTCCACCCGATCGATTCGATACGCCGCGCCCAGATCAGCCATCCAATAGCTGTTCGGAAAATTTAATGTGTGGCTGAAAGTGGCGGTATTTCCATCAATCGCGTTCGCCGCTGGATAAATCACGTCGTAGTCGCTCGATTGATAAACCCGGACCAGGTTTGTGGTCGCTGCTACTGGCTCCGGCCCGAATGGCATCGCCAATTCACCAAAGAGATGCACCTCCGCCAATCCGACGCGATGCGAACCGCCTCCGTTGAGTTGAGCTCCGAGCAAACCTACCCAAACGGACCTCACGCGGAGTCCGGTTGGCAATGTGATGCTCTGCGTTCCGCCGGAGCCCGGATTGGTAAGGGTGGTTTGGAAAACGATTTGGTCATCTATGTTAAACAGCCGCAAGGTTAAACCACCCATTTCAACGTCACTTGGCGAGGTGCGGTTTACTATTTCAACCCGGCTGAGTAACCAGGACCGACCCAGTTCGGCTGACCAATAGCTGCCTGGCAGATCCGCGGTGAGACTGAACGTGGCATTGGATGCATCAACCGCTTTAATTGCCGTATTACCGGGAGCGGAATCGGATGATTGGGTAACTCGAGCATATACGGCAGAAGGCAGTTGACCTTCCCGGGCAAGGCTCTTCTCAGGAAAAGGCACCAGCGCCAGGCATGCGAGAAACAGGGCGGCGTAGCGCCGAAAGATCTCGGACCTCATGGATGCGGCTCTGTTATTAACAGAAATCCCCAGAATGTCAGGCTCAATCGAGAGGAGTCTCTGTGTTAGGAAGAGGGAGGTGGGACGAAAATAATTGCGCAGCGCTTGACTTGGTTCATGAAAGCTGACATCACCACCTTAGCCCAAGTTGAAGCGGACCCGCGTTGCACCCCACGCGTGAAGGTTTCAAAAAATGTTCCAACAACTCATGAAAATAAAACACCTATACCTGTTTGCGTCCATCGCGCTTAGCGGCGCGAGTTCAGCATTCTCTGCCGATTATCCCAACGCTGTATTGGCCGATGGGCCAATCGCTTACTATCGCTTTGGCGAAAATATCACGACAGGCAACTTTGATTACGCAACCAACTCCGGGACCCTTGGGTTCTCAGCTTTCGGCATGTATTCTGGCGCGACGCATCCGGCTCCGGGAGCCCTCGTGGGCGCCGCCGGCAGCACTGCGGCCTTAATACCGAACGCGAATAATGCAGGTTCTGCGCGAGTGCGGGTCCCTTACGCGCCGGAACTAAACCAGGCCGCCCCCTTCTCAGTCGAGTTTTGGGCAAAACCTTCCAAGACCTTTGATTTGGGCTGCGCCGCTGCGGAAGCGGATTTTAATGCCTCCACGCGGTTCGGTTGGCTTTTTTACCAGGGCAATTCAGGGCTGTCAGATGGTAACGGTTGGTTCTTTCGATTATATCGGGCGAGCGGGAATACCGTCGCTTCGGTAAATCTGGCGATTGATACCAATCATTTTTATCACGTGGTGGGCACGTTTGATGGGGCGAGCACCATCAAGTTGTATGTTGATGGGAGTCCGGTGTCGACGAACACCCTCACGGATGCCTACACGCCGAATGTGACGGTGCCGTTGACATTTGGCGGTCGAGCAGATGGAGCCGCTGGATTTTTCGGTTGGGGCGGGGTCATGGATGAGGCCGCTTATTACACGAATTTGCTTAATGACGCGACGGTGCTGGCTCATTATCAGAATGGTATAAATCCGAGTCCAGCGACGCCTTATTCGTCGCTCGTTCAAAGTCTTAATCCTGCAGTTTACCTGCGCCTCGATGAACCAGCGAAAGTGTTTCCGGTCGCCGTAAATTCCGGCTCACTTTCCACGACGGCCAATGGAAACTACATGGGCGGCGTGACGACCGGGTCGGGACCTTCCGGCGCTGCCTTTCCCGGTTTCGAAGCCAACAACAGTGGCGGGACATTCGATGGAACCAGCGGCTCCGTGCAAATTACTAACTTGCCGGCCCTGAATTTCGTGGGACCAGTTACCCTGGCTGCCTGGATTCGGCCAGCCACCAGCTCTGGTGGTTTGCATAACATTCTTTCCCACGGTTATACCACCACACCCAATGGCGAATTACAGCTCCGGCGAAATTCCATTTCTTACGACTTCGGAAGTTGGGATGGAACTGGCTATGGAATTGGCGGCGCCTTGATGCCCGCCGAAGATGAAGGCAACTGGGTGTTTATGGTTGGCACTTATAATGGCGTCAACTGGCGACTCTTTCACAACGGCTCGGAACTTGCCACGACACCAAGTGACACTGGTGCCTTGCTGGTGAACGCAGGTTGGGGAATAGGATCTCGCGGCGGAGACATTACCGGAGATGGACGTTTCTTCGATGGGGATATCGATGAAGCCGCCATTTTCGATAAGGCCCTTACCGCCGGGCAAATCCTTAGCCTGTACTTTGCGGCGATTGGTTCCAACTCGCCGCCCTTCATGGTGTCGGACCCGCCTTTGATTACTCCCGTGGGAACCATCTATGCCACCACACCCTTTAGCGTTACTGCTGACGTCGCAGGCTCAATGCCCTTGTCCTATCAATGGAGGCACGCAGGTACAAATCTCCCGGGGGCCACCAGTCTCACGTTCTCGAAAACTGCGTCCACCGTGACGGATGCAGGAGACTATGATTTGATTGCTTCCAACGGCTCAGGCTCGGTAACGAGTTTAGTTGCCACTGTGAGCATTAATCCCGCAGTTCCGCCCACGATTGACCAGCCGCCGCTGTCCCGCTCTGTATATATCGGCGGACAGGCTTCGTTTACCGTCGCCGCGAGCGGCACGCTCCCAATCAACTACCAATGGAAACATGCCGGCACGAATATCCCCGGAGCAACCAATGTTACCGTGTATATCACCAATTGCCACGCTGCTGAAGTGGGTGCCTATACCGTAGGAGTTACGAACGTCGCTGGCGGAGTAGTTAGTACTGCCGGGCAGTTGACTTTGCTCACGCCGGTTGCCGGGAGTTATGAAGAACTGGTTGTTAGTAATAATCCGCTCGCTTATTGGCGCCTGAACGAGAGTAGCGGCTCAACGGCCTACGACTATGCCGGTGGGTACGATGGAACCATTGGCGGCGGGGCCAGCCCTGGAACGCCAGGCGCGGCGGCTCCAGCTTTTCCGGGCCTCGAAAGCGGAAACCTTAGCTACACGTTCGACGGTACCAGTGGCTCAGTTCATATCGGAAATCCGCCGGCGTTGAATTTCGTCGGCCAAATTACCTTCGCCGCCTGGGTTCGCTGTGCGAGCACTTCCGGCGGATTACACAACATCCTTTCTCACGGCTACACCACGAGTCCTAATGGCGAGATGATGATGCGCCGCAATGGGGCTTCTTATGATTTCCAGAGCTGGAACGGCAATGGCTTCGGTATCGCTTCCGTGCCCATACCTCCGGAAGACATTGGCGGTTGGGCTTTCCTGGTTGGAACCTATGATGGCGCTAACTGGAATTTTTATCATAACGGTGAGTTAGTTTCTACCGTTGCGAGTGCGATCGGCTCCCTTCTCGTCAATGCGGATTGGGCCATCGGCTCGCGCGGCATTACTTCCGGTGACGGACGCTTTTTCGATGGCGATATCGACGAAGTCGCCCTCTATAACAAAGCTCTTTCAGCGGACACTGTAGCCACGATGTATGCGAAAGCAGCTTACGGATCGACGACGGCTCCATTTGTTACCCGCCAACCCGCTTCCACGACAGTGGCTGCTGGCAGCAGGGTCGGATTGGCTGCAGGCATCGCCGGCAGTCTTCCCCTGACTTACCAGTGGAAGAATAATGGCGTTTCAGTACCTGGTGCCACTTCAGCCACTCTGGTGCTGAATAACGCCGCTTACGCCAGTTCAGGCACATACGTTTTATATGCCACCAACAACGTCGGTTGGACAAATACCACTGCTGCAGTGGTCAGCATCATGCCGCCGCCTACATTTGCAAATCTCACCAACGGAAACGTCCTGCACCTGAACTTTAACAATGGGTTTACGGACTCCTCCGGTCGCGGGAATGATGCCCTCTCCACTGGGTCGCCGGCGCTGGTGCCAGGTAAACTTGGCCAGGGAGTTCATTTGAATACGAGCACGCCCGGAGCTTATAATTATTTGAGCGTCACTGATCCCAATTCTGACCTCAGCTTCACTGAAGCGGATAGTTTCACTGTTTCGTTCTGGCTCAAATACACGGGCGGATTCAACGACTTGCCGATCATTGGTAACTCCCTTAATTCCACCTATCAACCCGGTTGGGTCATCTCGGAAGATGCTGGCAAGGTGGACTGGACCGCCGTTAGCGGCATCTCGATTATTGCCGATCCCGTGGGCCCGGTCATCAATGATGGAACATGGCATAACGTGGTCCTGACTCTCGACCGCACGGCCAATCAGGCGCGCACATATGTTGATGGAGCAAATATAGACACGCGATCTATCACTGGACTCGGAACCTTAGTGATGGGTCAGACCTTAACGATCGGACAGGATCCGAGCGGTGCTTATGGCAACAACGGAGCGTTCGATCTGGACGACCTCGGCATCTGGCGCCGTTCCCTTAGCGACTACGAAGTGCAAAGCATCTACGGTGCAGCCCAAAACTCCGGCCAAAGTTTCAACGTCTACGGGCCTGTGATGCTCCACCTGGAAATGAGTGGTTCGGACATAGTCCTAGCCTGGCAGGCCGGCACCTTGCTGAAAGCAGACAACTTAACCGGTCCCTGGACGCCCGTCGCCGGCGCCGCTGCGCCATTCATTAAGCTGACTCCGAGCGAAACCAGAAAGTTCTATCGCGTGCAGCTCTGAGCTCCTAAATCTCAAATCTTCTTAAACACAGCCGGGATTAACTCTCCCGGCTTTTTTATTTTCTGCGATTTCCTCCAAATTGGCCGCTTGCTGCTGCCGATTGGGAAAACTAAACTCACGCCCGCATCAGCCTTGGTTAGCTCGCAACGAGTTCGGCTGCTGCTCGAAGTAAATGTCAAAAAATAGCTGGAAACTTAAGTCGACGCGCTCACGCGCCGGTCGCGCTTTGTTGCACACACTTTGTCTCCTGCGCGGGGGTAAACCTGGATGGCACCTGGCGGGTCTCTGGCGCGAGCTTGTTAAGCCTGCCAAACGTTCGCGTCGCCGCATGCTCCTCTGGCTTACCTTTGGCGCCGCGATTAGCGCCCAGGCACAACCTTTCTACTCCGAACTTTTCCGCCCGCAATTCCATTTCACCCCTCAGAAAAATTGGATGAACGATCCCAACGGATTGGTGTTCTATCAGGGCGAATACCACCTGTTTTACCAGTACAACCCATTTGGAGAAAAATGGGGCCACATGAGTTGGGGCCATGCCATCAGTCGAGACCTGGTGCACTGGCAACATTTGCCACTGGCATTGTCCGAGGCCGAAGGCACCATGATCTTTTCCGGCAGCGCGGTCGTTGATTGGGAAAATACCAGCGGTTTCGGTAAGGACGGGAAGCCTCCCCTGGTCGCTATTTACACCGGACATCGTCCAGCCGATGGGATTGAGTCCCAGTGCATCGCATTTAGTAATGATAAAGGCAGGACCTGGACCAAGTACTCAGGTAATCCGGTCTTATCCCTCAATGCCAGAGATTTTCGTGATCCCAAAGTGCAATGGCATTCATCAAGCCGTCGCTGGGTAATGACGGTCGCACTCGCGGCGCAGCATAAGATCCGATTTTACTCTTCGCCGGATTTAAAGGAGTGGCGATTGCTCAGTGAATTCGGGCCCGCCGGAGCAGTAACCGGCGTCTGGGAGTGCCCCGACTTGTTTGAATTGGCCGTACCAGGGCGGCGGGAAAAGCATTGGGTGCTCGTCGTCAATGTCGGCTCCGGCAGCGTGGCGGGCGGCTCTGGAGGCCAGTACTTCCTCGGCCATTTTGATGGAACCAATTTCACGCAGGAAACCGGTCAGGCCGTTGCCCCACTCTGGGTCGACTATGGCCGCGATTATTATGCTGCCGTTTCCTGGAACGACGTGCCCCGGTCGGATGGGAGGCGATTGTGGCTCGGTTGGATGAGCAATACGGAATATGCTGGAGATGTTCCCACTTCTCCCTGGCGCAGCATTATGTCTCTCCCCCGCGAAGTGGCCTTGCGCCAAACTTCCGAAGGCCTGCGGCTCGTGCAAACACCCGTTCGGGAATTGGAAAAGTTACGAACGAAAAAACATTCCTTTCGCGGCGGCGATATCACCGCGGCAAACGGTTGGCTCGCGCAGCAAAATATTAAAGGGGCCGGCCTGGAGTTCGCGATTCAATTAACTCCAGCTCAGGGCGTTCAGGGTTTAAAAGTTTTCAAAGGCGAAGGTCATGAAACCATCATTGCAGTGGATGCCGATCAGGGCACCGTTTTCATTGACCGCCGCAACTCCGGGCAGGTCGGCTTCCATCCACGCTTTGCCGCTATCCATAAAGCGCCGCTTCCTCACGGCGAAAAGCTCCAGTTGCGCCTCTTCCTGGACGCCTGTTCCCTTGAGCTTTTTGTCAATAACGGCGAGCGCGTCTTCACCGAATTGGTTTTTCCCGCTCCCGCGAGCCAGGGAATTCAATTCTTTTCTTCCGCACCTGGGCAAAAGCTCGGCCCAGTGCAGGTGTGGAATCTCAAATCTGCCTGGCGCTAGAATCCGCAGCTCCGAAACCGCTCTACAGGTCTTGCATGGTCTTGATGACCTTCGGCATAAACCCCTCAAGCAGACCGGTCACCAAATCTTCTGCAGAACTCTGAAGGTCGGAGCCGACACCATTTAATGAACCCCCCGTAGTGCCATTAAATGCCTTTGCCGTCGATCCTATCGCCATTACAGAAAATGCCAGCTTGGCATCCATTTTCTTAGGTGCATCTTCGTCATCCACTTTCAAACTGGTCAGCGTGCACATGAGCAGGAACCCTTCTTTGCTTTTTTCCGTGGTCGAAAATTTCCCGCCGCTCTTATTGATTGCGTCCGTTACTGATGCAGTCATCGCCTTGAGCAGCCCCGGTTTGAGCTTGGCATCGAATACATCTTTCACTTCGCATTTTACGGACACAAACTGTTTGTCGGCCATATCAATCCTTGTAGTTAGTTGGTTTTAGACGGTTGCTGTACTGGGACTTGAGGGGGAAAAGGCTTTCAAGCGGCTCCGGTCATGTCAAGCGGCAACTCAACTCAAATGCCTGCCGATGCCGAACTCCGCTGGTGAAGCCCGCTGCTGGGGACAACTACTCCATTGTTCCGCCGAAGGATTTCTATATTTCTTTATCACGAGCGTAGTTGGACTCGCGTGAAAATTTCAGGGAGGGAACAATTTATGGCTGAGCTGGCAATGATTCTTCTGGTCGAAGATCGGGAAGATGACATCGTTTTAATTCAATCCGCCTTGCGCAAGGGCCGGGTCAAAAATCCTGTCCACGTGGTGCGGGACGGTGAGGAAGCCATCGCCTATCTCAAGGGCGAAGGTAAGTTTTCCAATCGCGCCGAGTTTCCTTTGCCCACTCTCATTTTGCTCGACCTTAAATTGCCCCGATTCGATGGTTTTGAAGTCCTGAAATGGATCCGCTCACGACCAGGCCTTAAAACCATCCGGATAATCGTTCTGACTTCCTCCGAGCAAATCCGGGACGTAAACCGCGCCTACGAAATGGGCGCCAATTCGTTCCTGGTCAAACCCCTCGATTTCGAGCAGTTCGTTGCCACGGGCGAGTTGATCAATCACTACTGGCTTGGAGTAGATCGGGAGCCCAAAGCAACTCGCTCTCCGAGAAAGCGTGTGAGTTGAATCGCTCCACAGCATTTAATCATCTGACTGCCAAAAGAAACAGGCGGCTACGGTTGCCTGCAGCCGCCCGGTCCATAGGTTGTATGAATAACGACCTCGGCATTCCAGCACTTTATGCCTTGCTGCTGTATGGGGTGTTTTACTGCGGACTGATCACGAAAGGGATCTCCGCCGGGACTCGCAAATGGGTTGGTAATCGGTCGAGGAAACTTCTGCTCCGCAAAGGCCCCCTGCTTTTCGAACTCAAATCCTGTTCCGCAGAGTGCTTTCTGTAGGCGCCGATTCGGGCCGGGCGACCTCGGGTGTTTCCGATCGGTTTAGCCAGTAATCTTTCAAACTTGCGCTCATCGCCACGTAATTTTGAAAATCCATCGGCTTCACCATGAAGGAATTTGCTCCCAATCGATAGGCCTCATTCACGTCGCGAATCTGGTCGGACGATGTGAGCACGACCACTCGAATTGCCTTCAATGAGGGTTCTTTCCGTATCCACTTCAACACATCAAACCCGTCCATCCCCGGCATTTTCAGGTCCAGCAGCACGAGGCTTGGCAAAGGATACTCATCTCGTTTGGCATACTGATTGTCCCCTTTAAGATAGGCGATCGCTTCCTCTCCGCTCCTGACCACATGCATCGGATTATGCAAGTTCGCTCTCAAAAAAGCCCTCTGAACGAGCAGAACATCTTCTTCCAGGTCGTCTACCAGCATGATGACAGCGTTCGACATCAGCCTGCATTCTTGATCAACCATGAGTATTAACCAGTAGGGTGATTACCCCAAGGGAGGAACCCTGGTCCTCGAGTCTTGAGAGAAAACAAAGTCGAAGCTGCAACTAGCTTTTAGTCTCCGCTCGCCGGGTATTCGCCCGCGCATCCCGGTAAACGGTCGGTTCTCGAGCTGTCTTCAGCCAGTATTCCCTAATTAACTCCCCGGTCGCCATGAATTGTTCGAAATCCAAAGGTTTCACGAGAAAAGAATTGGCGCCTAAATCATACGCTTTATTGACGTCCCGTATCTCCTGCGAAGATGTCAGCACGATCACTCGCAGGCCCTTCAAGCCCGTTTGGTTACGCACCCATCGCAAAACTTCAAATCCGTCGACTTTGGGAAGCTTCAAATCCAACAACACCAGCGCAGGCAGCGGGAACTCATCACGATTGGCAAACTTTCCTTCACCACTCAGATAGGCGATCGCATCTTCCCCGTCCCGGACGACCTGGATTGGGTTCTTCACCTTCCCTCTTCTCAGGCCTTTCCTGATCAGTTCTATATCGTCGTCCCGGTCTTCAACTAATAATAAGGTGCCTGTGTCCGGCATAACTGCTTGAACTTAAGCCGGAACTGTTTGGAAAGCGCTGGGGTAAAATTCCCGAGGAAAACTCCCCCGGGGCAAATTCAGTATTTCGTCAAAGCTCGCGCAGGGAAACGTCCGCATGCGGCTTAAGTGCTGGGGCCTTCCAAACAAAAACGTGCTTTTTATGCTCTGCATATCATTCCCCCCACCTTCTCAGTAGATATCCTTAGTGTCCTCCACCTATATTGAGTGACACGTTTCACGGCGCCGAGCTTTGATCCGCTACGGCCACAGTGGCGACTCGCACTCACCTCCATAATGAGCTACTGAGCCGCCACTTCCCTCTTTTTCGCTCTGTCACTTAAAAGGCGAGCTATAAGGGTTTTACCCAATAATCTTATCTTTTATACCTCCTATCCTTTCTGCGCATGGTGTCATTGCCAAAGATTCGGTTACTCCTGGTTGATGATCACGCGGTCGTGCGCGAGGCATTGAAGGCCTTGCTTTCTGCCGAACCCTCCTTTGACGTTGTTGGCCAGGCGCAAAATGGACGCGAAGCTATCACCCTGACCAACCGGCTCAAACCCGACCTGGTCGTTATGGATGTAGCCATGCCCATCATGAACGGTGAAATCGCCACTCGCGAAATTGTTCAATCTCATCCCGGCGTTAGAGTCCTTGCGTTGAGCTCTTATTCAGATGATCAATCGGTTACAAGAATGCTACAGGCCGGCGCCTCCGGTTATATCTCCAAACAATCCGCAGGCAACCATCTCATTTCTGCCATTCAACAAATCGCCAAAGGTGAGCCGTTCCTCGGCTCTCTGCCGATTCCCTTGAATCAGCGACAAACCGGAGAAAAAAGTCCCAGACAGCGCGAGCGCTTTGGCCGCAAGCTCTCCCTCCGCGAAACCGAAGTGCTCCAACTCGTCGCCGAAGGCTCAACCAACCGGGAAATCTCCAACACACTCTCCATTAGCATTAAAACCGTGGAGAAACACCGCCAGAGCCTCATGGAGAAACTCGATCTCCATGACACCGCGTCCCTGACGCGCTACGCCGCCTCGCACGGCGTAATTAAAATCGAGTCCGCGGCGCTTACTAACTGAGCACTCCCCAACCTTTGCTCAACGTTTCCGGGTCGTCTCGGCCAAACCGCCGAATACCAGCCCGCCACATTAATTTGCAAAAACTCCTAAGCCTGCCACTGTTCACCGCGTGCCTCTCCTTCCTATCCTGATCGCCGAAGACAATGACGATGACGCTCTCATTCTGCGTCGGCTTCTTGTCGAAAGCGGCGTGCGCAACCCGATCCATCGTGTTTGTGACGGTGAGGAAGCCATCGCTTACCTTAAAGGCGAAGGCATTTACTCTGATCGCTCACTTTACGATACGCCAGCCGTCTTCCTGCTTGATTGGTTCATGAAAAGAACTTCCGGGATGGAGGTGCTGGATTGGACTAAAACTCAGCCGAAACCAACGTTCCCGATTGTTGTTTTAACCGGGCTCGCCAATATGAACGAACTCCGGGAAGCCTATCAGCGCGGCGCCTATTCGTTCCTCGTAAAGCCCTTTACGAAAGCAGATTTGCTGGAACTCGTGGATAAATTCAAAAATATCGAAGTCGGTCCGGTTCCCTAAACTCCTCTCCAGTGCGCACTTCAATTCACCGCCCTCAAGCAGATGAACGAAATCCCGAATTACCGAGCCTGGCTACGGTGCGTCCGGTAGCGATGCCTTCCAAAATTCCGTGATGGCCGTTACCAGTTTTTCCAATTCATGGAAATCTCCTGGTTTCACAAAATAGGCCTTCACTCCCTTACGGTGTGCCTCCAAAATATCCTGTTCTAAACTCGAGTTCGGGATCATCACCACCGCCAACCCATTGTGCTCCGGGTGCTCGTTGAGCCAACGCATCACTCCCAGTCCGTCCATCCCAGGCATTTTCAAATTCAGAACCAACAACTGTGGGAACGGATACTCCTCCCGATTTTCGTAACGGCCTTTTCCCTCCAGGTATCGAATCAGCTCATCCCCGTGCTCCACGTCACGTGTTTCCATTTCCGCGTGCACTCGTTCAATGGCCACCTTGATCACTTTCCTGTCCATCTCATCTTCGTCCACTAACAACGTGATGAATGGTTTCGTGCCTGTATTTGTAGCTCTCGCCGGGTCCGTCACAACGCGGCTATTGTCACATGATTCCCCCAGACCAATAACTAGTAAATTCCTCGTCACCCGCTTGCTACATTATTAGCGGCTCCGGAAATGAGCACCTTAAGAGTGCTCGTTCAGCCGCGCGCCAATTGCATTCTCTGGTGCAGCCCTCGTAATAAATCAACCAACTCCCCTATCGTCGTTGGCTTTAACAGGCAATCCGTACCACCCGTCATCTTTGCCCTCACTCGCGCGCAATCCAAAAGGGAACGGCTCAGCACCACCGTTGGCAAGGACTTGAAAGCACCACCGGCACTTCTACTCGCCAGTAAATGAAAGCCATGCATCAGCGGTTTATTCAGGTCAATCAGTAATAAACCGGGCATTGGATGTTTCTCGCGATCCTGGTAAGGCTCCAATCCCTCCAGATACTGCACCGCTTCCTGGCCATCTTTTACCAGCTTTATGGCGATCGGCAGGCCCGACTTCCACAAGGCGTACGTAAAGAAAAACTCCTCGTCCTCCTGGTCTTCCGCTACGAGAACTATTGGTTTTCTGCCCATGCGTGCCTTTTCGGCATTCCGTCCAGAGTAATTCCATGTGGCACACGCTGGAGAGGAACGCTACTAACATGTACCTAACCCGCAGGTTTCCCAGGAGTATTCTCACCGTGCTTGGCTTCAGACTGTCACTTATAAACAGCAAGGTAAGAGCGTTACAAAGCGTCGCCCTTCAATTAAAACGCACCATGCGGGTGAATCCTTCCGTTACCATTGCGCTCGGTCAAACGGTTCGCTCCAAAAGAAAACTACGTAAACTTTCCCAGGAACAACTCGCCGCCCTCGCCGGTGTCCATCGCACTTATCTCGCCGATGTGGAGCGGGGTAGCCGCAACCTGAGCATCAATAACGTCTGGAAGATTGCCAAAGCCCTCGACCTGACCGTTTCTGAGCTTTGCCACAATGTGGACAATCACTCGTCGAAGGTAAACCACGCGGACATTGCGATTAAATCCAGGTTCGTCGAGGGATTGAATCTGCCTCACTCTGAAACGGCCGATCTCGCGAGGCGGCCCGCAACCGACTTTGAACTGGATGTTGCGTTGCATCGCAAGGGCTATGTCACCATGACCACCGTAGGCCTCATCGACGAACTCTCCCTGCCCTTGATTCTTACCGCTTCGGCGAAAGCCGCGAAAAAATTTGGCTGCAACCGATTTTTCCTTGATCATCGTGGGTCCAAAGTCCGATTAAACACCGGCGACTTATATCGGCTCCCCGCGGATCTTAAACGACACGGAATTTCCGGTCACCGAGTTGCTCTCCTTCTTAATGAGCTTGGGGAAAACGAGCGTTTGCTACAAACGATCTGCTCGGACCAGCCGCTTTCGATCAAGGCGTTCTCGGATGCCAGCCAAGCCGTGACGTGGCTCCTGGAGCGCTCTGATACATGAGAGCATGTGACGAATGATCCGCGGCCTTTTGGGTTCAGTTTCAGCTCTCGATTTCAGCCAACCGCTGCGTGCACAGTAAGCTTTTGTTTTGTACATAAATAATGCGCTGTTATTGGTGTCAGGTCACCGTGTCGCTCCCGAAATGGGCCGGATACTTTTTGTGAAAATAAAACGGGCGGCACCTGAGTGGTCCCGCCCTGGCTTTGATAGGTGTGAACTGAGGCAGGATTAGAGCCATGAGCGCGCATGTTCGGTATGGGGTATCAACCCCAGGTCCGGTGTTGCACCTGGCGCAGGGCTGCCGAATACACTAACCCAAGGTGCCGATTGACGAGGGCCTCAAACTGGCGCTTTGGAGCCGGTATTGGCATACTCCCGCACCAAGCCCCTGTCATTCGGTGACTGCATCTATGTTATAATGTCGGATCGCCGGGAAAACCGGACATTTTTTTCGCCAGTCCTCCAAGGCTTCAATCTGGCGGCAGCAGGGCCAGGTGCTTTTCAATAATTCGAGCAGTAACTGCGTCTGAATAGTTGGGGCACAACCGGTAGAAGCGGTTCAGGCCGTAGGAGCGTTTGTCCAGCAGAGCCAAATCGAAATCAACCGTGTCCTCAATCCGGTCATCCGGGGAAAATAATTGGAGGAGCGTGGCGGCGGACATGACGCCGCCGCCGCCGTCAAAATAGGAGCCGTCAGGAAGTTTAATCAGCACATGGTCGCAGCCCACCCCGTCGCGGGCGTCTGGCATCATGACAAACGCAATGGTGACTTTCTGATCGAACCGATTATTCCATTCTTCAAAAAACGCTTTGGCGAAACGGCCACAAGGTCCGCGATTGATTCGGGGCCGGCCATTCTCGAATCCATAGATCGAGTTGATTTCGTCTCTTAGCCCATTAAGCACGGCGACCTGCCGAGACGTTAGAGATTTAGGAGTGACGGTAGCGGTTGGTGCCGGTTGGCGACAAGAGCACCAGAGCAGCGCTAACCAGGCGACTAACGTGAGGTGCCCCCATCCTTTCAGCGCAGCATGCTCGTGCTTCATTACGTTTCTGATACCAAAGCGTTGCTAAGTTGTATAAGTACTCACCGCCAGTCAAAATGCATTACGGACTCTCGGAAAGGTTCAATGTGCGCTGATTATAAGTGACAAACTAACGCGACCAAGTACAGTAACGTCTCCCGCCGCGAAAGCTATGGCGGACAGGGTGATTAAGATATGAGTGCAAGACGGCCAGTCATTTTGCTGGCGGAAGACGATGACGACGACTCGTTTTTAATAGGTCGAGCGCTCAATAAATCCGGGCTGGATATCGAGTTGGTCAGGGTAAGGGACGGCCAGGAGGTAATCTCGTATTTGGAGGGCGCGGAACCGTATGACAATCGGGACAAATATCCCGCACCACGGCTGGTGCTGCTGGATATCAAAATGCCGAGGATGAACGGATTTGACGTGCTGACGTGGCGCTCTGCGAATGAGCCATTCAAGTCGCTGCCGGTGGTCATGTTCAGCGGTTCGGGGTTGGAGAAGGATAAAAAGAAAGCAAGAGAGTTGGGTGCGGCGGATTATTTAGTGAAGCCAAGCAGCACGGAAGCATTGATCAAAGTGATGCATAAGCTGCATGAGCGGTGGCTGCTCCCGGAGCAAGCGCGTTGAAGTAAATGACGGTGGGGGTGCTTTTGGTCTCTGGCTGATCCATTGGAGTCTCGTATGTCGGTTTCTAAAATTTCGATCAGAACGTCCGTTGGCTGGTCTATAGTGTCGGATCAGTATGAAGGTCGTACTTCGGCGGCGATTAACGAGTGAGTATTTGGATTGTAAGGATACCTGGACGACGGATTTGGAAGAGGCCTATGATTTTAAACGTCCGGATGAGGCCATGCTTTTTGCACAACGATTTCAGATCCAAGACGTAGAAATTGTGCTTTGGAATGAGCAACCGGTTGCGGAGATGGTTTTGAGCGTGCCTCCCACCATAGCGACCGGCGAGGATAAGCCTGCCAGCCGTGTCGTCGGCGAAGGTGGGCCGAAGATGACGCGGAGAAAAGGTTAATCAGTTTTGTGGGCTAATTTCAGGAGCTGCCGGGAGTTCAAGCCAGAAACTACTGCCGTGAATGCCATCTGATTTGGCGCCCACAGAGCCGCCCATTTTTTCCATGGCTTTGCGGACGATCGCCAGGCCAATGCCGGTGCCTTCGTATTTGGTGGGGTGATGCAGACGTTCAAACATTTTGAACAGCCGGTCGTGCAGTTGGGGATCGATGCCAATGCCGTTATCCTCAAACCAGACACGAACAGTACCATTTTTGGTTTCAGACCAAACGTTGACTTTCGGCAGGGTAGACGGCTGGACAAATTTGACTGCATTGCCCAGCAAATTGGAAATGGCCTGGGTAAGCAAAGCGACGTTGCCGCATACTGCATGCAGCGGGCGGCGGACTTGGATTTCCGCGTTCGGAGACTGGAGTTCCGGATAATCTTCAATAATGGCGGCCACAAGTTTATCCAGTGAGACGGCGGAGAGACTTACTTCCGAACGGGCTACTTTGGAGTAGATGAGGACATCCTCGATGAGATGCTGCATTCGGCTGGCGCTGGCGAGGATACGATCGAGATAATCGCGAGCGGTGGGCTCGAGAGTTTTGTCGCAGTCTTCGAGGGCCGCTTTGGCGTACCCCTGCATGGCGCGGACGGGAGCGCGAAGATCGTGCGAAACGCTGTAGGAGAACTCCTCCATCTGGTCAATGGCGGCTTGCAGTGAGGCCGTGCGCTGGGTAACCAGTTTTTCGAGATCTTCATTGGAGCGGGCGAGGGCGGCGCGGGCGCGTTTAAGCTCGGTGACATCGCGGGCGATCTTGGAAGCGCCGAGGATCCGGCCCGAATCATCGCGCACGGGTGATAGCGTCAGGGAGATATCCAGGAGGGTGCCGTCCTTGCGGCGCCGGGTGGTTTCGTAATGTTCAATGCGCTCGCCTCGTCGCAACCGGGAGAGGATCATCGGTTCTTCGTGCTGCAGATTGTCCGGGATCAGGATGGTAATCGGCTTGCCGATTACTTCAACGGCAGTATAGCCAAAGATGCGTTCAGCGCCCTTATTCCAGGTGGTGATAATACCATCGAGCGTTTTGGTGATAATGGCATCGTCCGAAGATTGAACCACCGCAGCCAGGAAATGGGATTCGTTTTCGCTTATTTTGCGGCCAGTGATATTGCGAACAATTTTCGAAGCGCCGATTATCCGCCCCTCGCTGTCGCGAACCGGCGAAACCGTCAGGGAAATATCCAGGAGTGTGCCGTTTTTGTGGCGGCGAACGGTTTCATAATGCTCAATGCGCTCTCCTTTGCGGAGGCGAGCCAGGATATTAGGTTCCTCATCATGCCGATTTTCGGGGATAAGCATTGCGACCGGCTTGCCGATTGCTTCTTCAGCCGTGTAACCAAACAATGCTTCGGCGCTCTTATTCCAGGTAAGAATGATCCCATCCAGGTTTTTGGTAATGATAGCGTCATCGGATGAATCGATGACAGCAGCAAGGAAATCCCAATATTCCGGGGTAGTCGCTAACGGCCGGGACCGAGGGGGACCGGTGAGTTTTGGGGCAGAATTAACGGACACGTAATTGGGCATAATTTACAATTGGAGGCATAGGAAGGTATAGGGTGAAGACCTACCACGCGCGGAACTTGTCAACGTTTCGAAGAGTCGTATTCTTCGGAAAAATGAGTCCAGAGGAAAAACAGGTGTTGCAGACTGCGATAAGCACGATCGCGGACCCGAGGGGAAACTGGGACTACGGGTGGAAACTGCTGTGTGAGCTGGCCGAACTTGATCATAAACAGATGATCCCTCATTTCAAGACCGCGGAAGTCACGGAATTGCCGTCTCCATTGGGGGAAGCGAGAGGGAACGAAAGCATCGAATTCCCAACCGGAGAGCGGCTAAGTCGCCCGGGCGATTAAGTTAGCTGTTCGTTTAGGACGCGGCTGTGAGTTCCCAACACGGCCGCTTTTTTTCATTTCTCATCGGCTGAGTTCCACGGTCCAAACAGTAGATCACCATATTTATCCTCGTGATTTACCGTAATTATCTTCGCGGGTCTCAGGTGGAGAGGGTAATTGCAAGAAGGTGTTTGACGGTGGAGAGTTGAGGCACAAGGAGGTGGGTGGAAGGGGGGCCGCACTGTTACATGTAGCGGCCCCTTTTTGTTTAGGCGAATATGGTGGGGAGGCGCTCTTCTACGCTGGTGGGTAAGTTCATTTTCAATTTCTTATGTTCGATTTGTGGGACGGGACGGAAGATTTCTTCTACAGAAACGAAGGAGAGAGCGGGCGGAAAGGAATCGAACCTCCGTCGCCGATTTGGAAAACCGGCACTCTACCATTGAGCTACGCCCGCAATGGAACGTGCATTAAGCAGGCTGCAGGTGTCGGATTCAATACGAAAAGGAGTCATAGTTGAAAAATGATCCAAGGGGCAGATTTGCGTCCTTTCGTAGGACTTATCTTACGGTCTGGTATCGCCTTCCTGAGAATTGGACAATCAATCGCAGAGTCGTGGTAGGGTGTTATCGTGAGGATCGTCACTGTGAAGAGCCGAAGTGCCAACGATAAGTCTGCGGGTGAGGTGCCATCCTTTGTCGAACCCATGTTAGCCCGGCTCGCGCCTAAGCTGCCAACGGGGAAGGAGTGGATTTATGAGGTGAAGTGGGATGGCTATCGGGTCGAAGCAGCGAAGTCCGGGAGAGTGGTGCGGCTTTACTCACGTCGAGGTAGCGATTTCACGAGGAAATTTTCCGCTGTTTCAGCGGCGGTTACGACCATTAAGGCGGAGCGCGCACTTTTGGACGGAGAGGTGGTTGCGGTTGATCGACAGGGGCACCCGTCCTTTCAGGCGCTGCAGAACCGTGGCGCTTTCTCGAGTGACTGGAGCTTGAGGTACTATGTCTTCGATATTTTGCATTTGAATGGACGTGACCTCAGGGAGCGTCCGCTGGTGGAACGGAAGGAGTTGCTGGAAAAGGTGATTGCTGGTTCGGATGTTTTCTTATCACCCGGAATGCCAGGCACGCTGAGCCAGATTACCAAGGCGATCAAGAAAGCTGGTTTGGAAGGGGTGGTGGCAAAGCGCCGGGATTCGGTTTATGAGTCCGGGCAGCGGAGCGGTGCCTGGACAAAGTTGCCACTGAAGCCGAGGCAAGAGTTCGTGGTTGGCGGGTACCGTCCGGACGGCAACAGCCTGGAGTTGTTGCTGGTGGGATATTTTGAGGGTGGCAGGTTCCTATTTGCCGGGAAGGTGAGACAAGGTTTGAATCCGGCAAAAAGGCTGGCGCTGGTCCGAGAGCTCAAGGCTTATGCCAGCCGGACGTGTTATTTTGAAAATTTGCCGAGCAGCCGAACGGGCCACTGGGGCGAGGGAGTGACGGCGGAAGAAATGGGGGATTACGTTTGGTTAAAGCCAGCGGTTGTAGCCGAGGTGAAGTTTACGGAATGGACAACTGGCGGTGTGTTGCGGCATGCCGAATTCTTTGAGTTGAGAGAGGATAAGCCGGCTTTAGAGGTAGTGCGGGAATAACTTTTTCCGCCGGTTCACTTACGAATGGCAGGGCGAATTTCTCCAAATTTGATGAGAAACCAGCAAGCCGACACGCCGATGGGAATGGTCAAGAGCAGCAGGTCTGGGTTAAGTGTGCCATCCCAAACCAAAGGTCCGAGGACTCCCGAAGCGACAAAGGGTATTAATAGCAATTGGAAAAATTCACGCACGCTCCCGGTGGTCTTGCGGCGGGATAGCAGCAGGGCCGGCCAGATTGAATTCAGCACGCACAAAACCAGAAAGAGCGCGGCGTGTTTGCGGAAGAGCAGCGCGGCCAGGGCCAATAGAACCGCGAGAACGAGGACCAGCGCCCTGGCAAAGGCTTTGCCATTCCATTGAAACAACTCACGGAGGCGCAATGGCGGCAATTCTTCAATCGGCTGAACGGTCCTGATCCTGACGGTCTTCCTCAGCAGCAGTCCGCCCGCGCCGCCGGCAAGAAGGGAAAGAAAAAAAGGCAGGACCGGCATTAAAGAGAAAAAGAGGAACTCGGAGCCCACCACGGACACGCGCAAAAAAATCCAAACCGGCGAGGGCGCTTCACTTACCTTGCGGGTCACTTCGTGCCAAAATCCAAATGACACCATAATACCTGACATGACGAAGAGAACGCGCAGGCAAACATATATTCCCGGCGGTCCCACTTCCACGCGTTCCCAAAAATGATCGTATCGTCCAGAGGGGACGGCCAGAAAGGACAGGCCGCTCAGAGCCGCGAGATTTGCCACCGCCATCGCGAGCAGCCCTGTGCTGCTGTATGCGAGAGGCTGTCGCGGGACCCAAACTCGGTCCGTTTCCGTAGCCGCCGCGCCTGATGCGTATGGCAAATTTCTCCAGACGGCCTGCCAGCACCAGACCCCACCCAGCCAGCAAAAGACCAACGGTGGGCCGAGGAGAAGACTAATCAAAAATGACCACGACATTTGCCTCGTCCACACGTACAGACGGATTACCGTCATCGCGCACGACACTCCGATGCAGATCATTAATAGCCCCGCGGCAGCGAGAAGCGTCAGATGAAGTCCGCTGACAGAAAGATTGCTCCGCCTGCGATTGGTAAGAGTGCGCGAATAAAAAGCGGTCGGCACCAGGGTTGCGATGCCCCCAAGCCAGTGCAGCTTCATCGGCAGCAAATTCAACCAGTCCCTGTGATCATCCGGGCCATGTGGGATGTTTTTCCAGTTCTGAAATAATGTCTCCTGCCAAAGGCCATACGTTATTCCCAGCAACATAATGCCCACAATGGCACCGAGCCAAATGACGCGAGGCCTTTGCCAAAACCTGGCCGATGCGGAAATGGGGCACGCTCCAGATTCCATAGTGCTCGACCGATTTTAGTTCACGTGCTGGCAGCGGCGCATCGTTTTGGAACAAAGCTGTTTGATGCTTTTCCGAAATACGGTATGGCTCACGAGAGCTAGAGTAGCAACGAAGCCCGAATACGCTGCATACAAACTCTCCGAACTAATCGCGAAAGTTTGTTGGGTGTGGAGTTGAGGCAATTGTCAGGTGAAGGATGTTGGGCCACGTCTGGGCATCCAGCGCGGGACGATCTGACAATAACGAGTGTAATCTTCGCCGAAAAGCCGCTTGAGAGTGGGTTCTTCATAAAACCGTACGAAGAGATAATAACCAATCGCAAAGAAAGCGGCGTAAGCGAGCAGGACCAAGCTCCCGAAGAAAAAAGCTTCGCTCAACATGACAAGCACCACGCCGATGTATTGCGGGTTGCGCACGTACCGATACAAGCCCGCGATGACCAACCGACGGGGTGGATCATATGGCGCGGGTGTACCGCGGCCGTGCCGAATGAAATCAATAAAACACCAGAAGATGATGGCCGATCCTGGCACAAAAAGAGCAAGCGCGAGCCAGCGCATTGGACCCAAGTCGAATTGTTCTCCCAGTTGACGGAGCAAAAGATAGGGCACCAGGACAAGTTCGGTTCCAGGAACCAGCAGAGTAAATAAAACAGTTCGTAACCAGAGCATACAAACAAACGCGCGACCTCAATCCGCCAGGTTCCAGATATTCACCTTTTGGTCCAATCCGGACGATAACAAACGTTTCCCATCCGGGCTGAACGCTGGCACGGCCTGCCTTCTGAACGTAAGGAACTCTCGGGCGTTGTTGGCGTCCCACACTTTCACCGTGTCATCCGAACCGGAGGAAGCCACTCGCTTGCCGTCCGGGCTGAAAGCCACGCTCTCAACCTTCTCCACGTGTCCGGTGAAGGTCACGATTTCCCTACCCGTTTCGGGGTCCCACACTTTTGCACTGTGATCCAGACTGGCCGAGGCGATGCGTTTGCCATCCGGGCTGAACGCGACGCACCAAACCTCCCGGTTGTGTCCTTTGAAGGTCAGCAACTCCTGGCCAGACGTTGTGTCCCAGATTTTTACCGTCCAATCGCTCCTGCCCGCCGCCAGGCGCCTGCCATCCGGACTGAATGCCACGCTGGCCGCGCCCTGTTGTTCACCTTGCAACGTGAGCACTTCGCGCCCAGTCTCCACGTCCCATACTCTCACTCCGTCGCCATCCCCCGTGGCGAGGCGGTTGCCGTCTGGACTGAACGCGACGCCCATCACATGAATTTCAAGGCCAGCAATGGTGTGGAGCGTGGTGCCGGTCGCAGCGTCCCACAGGCGCACAGTGTGGTCGTGGCCGGCTGAAGCGAGCTTCTTGCCGTCAGGGCTGAAAGCCAGATTATAGACTCCGCGATCATGCCCTTTGAGCGTGAAGAGGAGCTCGGCCGTTTGGCTGTTCCAGATTTTCACCGTTGCATCGCCATCGCCACCTGCGGAGGCGATGCGGGTCCCGTCGGGACTGAAGACCGCGCGATTGACCCGGCGAGAGTGGCCGGCGAGGGTGTGCAGTGGACGGTCACGAATAACGGCGTCGCTGTAGTTGCGCGGGGGATGCCGTCGCCGGAACGCCTGCTGAACCCGTGGTGCAGCGAACAGGGTGATTAGCACCGCGAGGAGAGCAATCCCGATAAAGTACCGTTTTGTGCCGCGTTCCATTTGACGTGTGCCGAAGTCCCTATTCATGTAGTATCAGGTAATGCTCTGGGGTAAGCAAATCGTTAGCCCGGTTCCGAATGACGCGACGCCGCTGCCCGGCCGCGCGTTTACCCTGGTGGAGCTTCTAGTCGTCATTGCGGTTATCGCCGTTCTCGCGGCGCTCCTTCTCCCGGCGTTAGCTACTGCCAAAGAAAAGGGAAAGCAAACCTACTGCATCAACAGCGAACGGCAGCAGGCCCTGGCACTTTTCATGTACGCCGACGACCATTCGGATACGCTTCCGCCGGTCGCTTTTCGTACTGCCGCCGGGGACATCACCAACTGGCCGGCGCTCCTGGACCCTTATCTGAAAACCATCCGGATCCATTTCTGCCCCGCCGATCCGCAAGCGAAGACCAATTCTTACGGCCTCAATGAACTGGCGTTTGTCGATTTGACTGATGAAGATTCAGCGGCTCCCAATCGGCTGAGCGCATTCAAAACTCCGCCCACGACGGTCATGCTTGGCGACCTCGGCACGGGCGATGATCTGATTACCGTGCGTCCCGACACGTTGAAGATGGTGGCGCCGGCGTCAGATATCAACGACGACAAAGACGCCCGACCGGTCGCGCGACATCGACTTAGATGCGACCTCGGTTTTATGGATGGGCATGCTTCGTTCCTGCCCCTGGGCCAGTTCTACACCAACCAAAGCCCGACGAATCGCTGGTTCACTCCATGACCTGTTGAGAGGTGGCTTGACACAAGTGTCCCGAAGGCTAATGTCCGGTTCGTGCTCGTGCGGTTGTCAAAGATTTTTGTGGTCCTGGCGTTGGCGTTCTCGATTGGGCTGCACTGGGCATTTTTTCAGGCGATTGCGTGGGGTGGGATGGTGATTAGTTATTCGCAATACGCTCCGCTGACTGAAGCAGTGGTGAAAACCTTTGACGGGCGGCATCCGTGCGAGCTTTGCAAAAATATTCAGAAGGAGAAGCGGGCGGAAAAGAATGCCAATTACAAGGTTGAGGCCAGTAAGATTAAATTCCATTTCCCGCGGATATTTTATGTTTTCACGATCCCTCCGTTATATTGGGAAGTGGGCGCAGGCGGGCGGACTGGTGAGTTGTTGAATCACGCTCCGCCGGTTCCGCCACCGCGAGAGCTCTCCTGCTAGTTTTCTTTTGAAGTTCTCCACGCACGTTGTGGGTGGGGAGGTTTCTTTTTCCAATTTAATCTGACTCGTCGCGGATGCGGCGTTTCAGCAATTCAGTTTTAATATGAAGATTTTGATTTCAGCAGTTTTGATGGGTGTGGCAGTAGAGTCGGTGAGTGGATGTGATCTGTGCGCGATTTATTCGGCCAGCCAGGCGCGGGGCGAGTCAGGCCAGGGGTTCTTTGCCGGAGTCGCCGAGCAGTTCACGTATTTTGGAACGGTGCAGGTGGACGGGAAGGAGGTGGCGGATCCATCGGGCCAGTACCTGGACAGCTCGATTTCGCAATTATTTGCGGGATACAACTTCAACACCCGGTTTGGGGTGCAGTTCAATTTGCCGATGATTTACCGGTACTACAAACGGCCCAATAGCGAGGGTGGGATAGAACGTGGGACAGAAGCGGGCCTTGGCGACGTGTCACTCCTGGGAACATATGTGCCGTATCGGAAGCTAACGGAGGACTTTACCTTTACGTGGACGTTACTTGGCGGGGTAAAGTTTCCCACGGGCAACAGCGAGCGAATAGGGGAGGAGTTGAATGAAGTTAAAGACCCGGTCGGCCCACCGAGTGGGATTCATGGACACGATTTGACTCTGGGGAGCGGGTCTTATGATGGGATTGTGGGGACAGGAATCTACACCCGCTGGCAAAAATGGTTTTTGGCAGCCTCAGTACAATACTCGATTCGAAGCACAGGGGACTTCGATTACCGGTTTGCAGATGATCTAACGTGGTCGGGTGGGCCCGGCTATTATGTGGCCTTGAACCATCAATATACGTGTTCCGTGCAGGCCGTCGTTTCCGGAGAGTATAAGGGAAAAGATGAGTTCGAGGGCGAGGCGGCTGAGGACACGGGAATGACGGCGGTGTATTTAGGGCCGCAGTTAAACTTTACCTGGGGCAGCAATTTATCGGCATATCTGGCGGCCGATTTACCGGTGAGTCTGGATAATACGTCATTGCAAACTGTGCCCGATTATCGGGTGCGGGGCGGGCTGACGTGGCATTTCTGATGTCCGCAAAGTGGGACGATGATCCAGGATGTGTTAAGTGACAGGAGTAGCAGTCAGGGCACTCGTTGTCCATTCCAGGTCCAGTTGATATCGGAATTGCCGGGGTCAATGGCTTTAGTCACGGCATTGGAACAGATGTAGGAATATCTGTAATAGTGCACGTGACCATCAGCGAAGGTGAGGTTTGCGCCGGCGCCGTGACGAGAAGACATTTGCGCAACCCAGCAATGGGAACAGCCGATTTCTTTGGTTGGATTCGAGCCGTAATACGGAGTTTCCGTTGAGCGGGCGCGGACGTCCGATAAGAAAACGAAAGCGGATGCGTTGAGAATGGCAGAGCTTTTGAAATTTGTTCCGTAGGCAGCTCCAGGCAGGCCGGTGATGCCCTTATAGTTCATGCCGTAGTTGAAGACGATCCGATCCAGGAGGTTGAACTCAGGAGCCTGAGCCGCTGCAGTGGGGCAGGTGAATATTGTTTTAGTATTGTTGAAAGCGGCGGGATCCGGCGCATACGCCCAGAGCGGTTTAGCCCCGGCGTAAGACGGGAGAGCGTTGTACCAAACGCTGTCGCCCTCGCCAGCGGCATGGAAGCCGGCAATGTCGCCCCAACGAGGGGCATCCTCATCGTAGCCGCCTGCGCCCGGCGTGCCATTGGGGATTTTAATGAGCGGAAAGACGCGTTCGTTGTCATCGAGGTACATATTGAGCGCAAGTCCCCATTGGCGTTGGTTGTTCGCACAACCGGCACGATTGGCTTTTTCCTTTGCTCTGGCCAGCGCAGGCAACAGCATGGCCGCAAGGATTGCGATAATGGCGATGACGACGAGCAATTCGATCAGAGTAAACCCTGCGAGCGGTTGTTTATTGAACGCCATGTGCAGGCCATTTTAACATTTCCAAGTGAAGGGACAAGGCCTCAGGGTTTCGAGCTGTTTCGATTTTCAGTTTCGCGTATGCGGGATCAGTTTGATTTGGCTCGTTTGACTCTCAAGCAGGGCCCATCGAGCCCACGGCAGAGTTCCGAAACCGCAACATCCAGGGCGACCGCTATTCTGCAGACATTGGTGATGCTCACGTTGCGACTGCCTCGCTCGATATCCGCGATGTAGGTCCGATGGAGAGCAGAGAGCTGCCCTAACTGGTGTTGAGTAAGGCGCCGTACTTTTCTGAGGTCCCTAACGATTTGGCCAAACGCACCGGTTATGGAAGGATTCGCCGACATGCGGTATTGTTAGCAGAAACTCGGCTCGTTGTAACAACTTGTTTGAATCTCTCGGAGGACAACAGCAAGGCCGAGAGTGCAGATTTTGAGGGCCTGCGATTTTCTTTATAGTTGCTAACGTTCCAGAAGAAGAAAGTTCGGGATCCGAACTACGGTTTCCTCTCCGTCCTGGACGGCGATTGTTTCGACATCATCAAGGCGGAATGCTTTGCAGACAGCTAGAACGTCTTTAAGAGTTCGGAATGTTTGGCCATCTCCGCGCATGGCTACCCAGGCTCCAGTTTTGAAGTAATCCCCCGAAGGGATATGACGTATAAAATAAGTCACGGAGGTAACTTTTAGTTCTCGAGGCCAGACTCGTCTAGTCACTCATCCTTTTGGAAAAGCCCCGATGGACACCACCGGGGCTCGGATCCAACAGGGATTCCTCTTATAGTTGAACCCAATGAAAGAAACCATACCTGCTGGTGCTTCGGCAGTGGGCCATGTCCTACCGATTGCAGGAATTTGATGTGGGGAGGACGCAACTTGCATTGGGACCGTTAAATTGCGATAGTATGACCGATGACATCCACCGAACAACTGTCGAACCAGGAGAGGATTCTGTTGGTGGAAGACGATGCCGATGACGCATTTATGTTTCGGCGAGTGTTGGGGAAGGCGGGGCATGGGGAGAACCTGGTGCATTTGCATGACGGAGAGGAAGCGATCCATTATTTCAAGGAGACGGAGGATGGTTCGAAGATAAAGCCAAGGGTGGTCTTTTTAGATCTGAAGATGCCGAAAATGGACGGGTTTGAAGTTTTGAGCTGGTTGAGTAAACACGAGGAGCTCGCGGGCCTAGCGGTGGTGGTTTTGAGCGGGTCGATTCGGGAGGCGGACAAGCAAAAGGCAACCAGCCTGGGAGCAAAAGCATATCGTGAGAAACCGATCGACGGCCAGGAACTGACAAAGATATTGGCCGAGTTCGGATTATAAGTGTGGAGAGGAGACCGGCAGCCGAGCCGGTTTCCAGTTTTCAGGAGCCCGGGCTGGGTGGCACTTCTATGATGCCCTGGGCTATCGCATAGCGTGTTAGAGCGGCGGTGTCGTGTCTGTCAATTTTGTCCATGACTCCTTGGCGGTGTTTTTCGACCGTTTTGAAGCTGATACCGAGGACCTGAGCAATGTCTCTATTCGAATGGCCCTGCGCAATGAGTTGGAGCACTTCGGCTTCGCGAGGGGTTAGCGCCTGACCTCGCCGTGTGCCACCGGTGAGCACTGGATTTTTTTCGGTCAAACTAGGGTCCGTGACGGCAGAGCCCAGGACTTTGTCTCCGCGAAAAATTTTCTCAATGCCCGCTATGAGGAGAGTGGCTGCCGTGCGCTTGGTGATGTAGCCGGCAGCGCCCGCCTCCATTAACCTTTGAACCATTTGCTCGTCTGAGTATGAACTTAGGACGAGGACTTTAATTTCGGGATGGCGGCGGCTGATTTTTTGCGTGGCGACTTCTCCATTCATTCCTGGCATGGCAACGTCCATGAGCACAACGTCCGGCCTGAGGCTGTCGGTCATGGTAATGGCTTCATCTCCGTCCTTCGCCTCCCCGACCACCTCGAGAGAAGGAGAGGTGGAAATGAGGAGCTTCAGCCCTTCGCGCACGACCGTATGGTCATCCACGAGTAGAACGCGGATTTTACGGTCGGAGGGCATATCCTAAGTGTAATGGGATCATGGGATTTTACAAAGGACTATGAGCCGTGTCGCAGGTCGTTCACCTGTGAGACTGAACAGGGGATGGTTTTTGTGCGAGGGACCAGAAGGCGGTAATTGCTTTGATTTTCTGCTCGAACTCGGCCAGGGAGGCAGGTTTGATAACTACGGAGTTAGCGCCGGCATCATAGACTTGCGTTAATTCCCGATCACTTAAGTCGCCGGAGAAAATGATTAAAGGGAGAGTGAGAAGGGCATGAGTTCTGAGCCATTTCAAAAAATCCAGGCCACTGTCGAGGCCGACCCGCAGGTCGCAGAAAATGGCCTGGGGCAATGGGTATTGTTTACGGTCGGAGAAATGTTCCTCGCCGAGCAGATAGCGTTTAGCTGCTTCCGTGTCGGAGCAATGATGAAGCGTGGAGCTGCCAGCGACTTTGGACAACGTCCGCTCGAAGAGGACGGCGTCGTTTTCATCATCTTCCACTAACAAAAAATGGCAGCCCGATTGAATGCGAAAGGTTACGCGAGTTGCGATATGCGTCAATGGCCGGGCGTTAAAATCGATCGCCCATGGAATTTGGTTTTCTGGTTCTGCTTTCTTTCCATGGAAAGAAAACCCCGGCAGCGAAGCCGGGGTTTGGTGGTCCTCGAATGGACCTTCGTTCAATCAATGAAGTTAATAGAGCACTAGCTCCCAGCAGGTAATTAGGGAGAACAACCCTAATGCTTCAGCGTAAACCCGCTAGGTCAAAGCTTAGCCTCGTGACTGAACTTTACCCAATCAAAGGAGTTCGGCGAGCTCCTTGAACATTATGGCCATTGCCGCAGAGTCGACGGTCTTGAGATAGAAGGCCGCGGCCCCGAGTTCACTTGCCTGGGCACGATGTTGCTCCCCCAATTGCCCGGCAAGAATGGCTGCCGGAAGTTCTTTGAACGTGGGCTGAGTGCGCACCCATTGTAACACCTCGAGACCGTTTTTGAGCGGCAGGTTCAAGTCGAGGAGGAGGACGGCAGGGATTGGGAATGTGGTGCGGTTGTTGTAAGGGGGCTTGCCCAGAAGGTAATCCATGACCTCGCGACCATTGGGAACAAATCGGAGTTGGTGTGGCAGGCTGGTTTTGGAGAAAGCTCGCCGGAGAAGGAAGACGTCGTCGGAATTGTCCTCAGCTACCAATATAGTTTTAGCCGTGTCTACAATTGACTTTCGGCGGGAGTGGCCCATGTAGCAATACTCATTTTACCTAACGATTAGGTAACTCTGGATGCTGGTCCAGGTCCAACCAGTAGGCTTTAAGCAGTTCGACTGTCTTCTGAAGATCGTGGATCGAATGCGGTTTGGTGAGATAGGAATTAGCACCGAGGTCGTAGGCGCGGTTGATGTCCGAGGGTTCACTCGAAGGAAGTGAAAACGACAACCAAAAGTCTTTTCAACTCGGGTCGTATCGGGGCAACCCAAAGGGTTGATAGATATTAGCCGGGTGGTCGACTCACGGAGACCCCCGGAAAAAGTTTGCAACAGCCCAGCAACCCGGAGGGTTGCCAGAATCAGCCGCAACCAAATCATGTGGATCAAAGAGGAACTGCCAGCACGGCGGTTACAAGAGTAGGCCCTTCGGCAACGTTCATGGCGTGCTGCAGATAAAAGATGGTCCGCGGCCATCCTTATTCACAACTTATTGACGGGCTAATCATAACAATTTCAGACCTCTGAATCAGGAGGGTTTTACCCCATCCTGAGTTCAAGAAACCCAAGCATAAATGCGGGTGGTCTGCCAATTAGCTGTTCGTTTGGTGGCGGCTGCGGTTCCTGTCGCAGCCGCTTTTTTCTTAATTTCTTCACCGGCCAATGCTTCTCACTGCGTAATGGTCGCCGGAGCATGAATTTCCTGGCCATCCCGTGGCCTTTCACAAGCCATTTTCGCCGTTCGGATGCGCGATTTACCCCAGTCTTGTTTGACCCGTTTTGGCTTAAGTTACAGTGCATGCCTGAGACAGGAGTCATTTTATTAGTTGAAGATCGAGAGGATGACGTTGAGCTCATCACTCGTGGGCTCCGACGGGGCAGGGTGAATAATCCGATCCAGGTGGTTCGGGATGGCGAGGAAGCTATTTCCTATCTGAGCGGTGAGGGCAGGTTTGCCAATCGCGCTGAGTTTCCCTTGCCGGCTTTGGTGCTGCTGGATTTGAAATTGCCCAAAGTCGATGGGTTTGAGGTATTAAAGTGGGTCCGCTCGCAGCCGGGAATCAGTGGACTGCGGGTAATTGTCCTGACGTCCTCGGAGCTGATTCGGGACGTGAACCGCGCCTACGAGTTGGGGGCAAATTCATTCCTCCTGAAGCCCCTGGACTTTGATCAGTTTGTGGCAACCGGTGAGCTCATTAACCAGTATTGGTTGCGCACGGCCCGAGTCCCAACTACCTATCGGGCGCCGAAGAAAATGGTGAGACAATAGAAAGTGCTCGGAGAGGGTTTTATTCCATTCATGATCGCAGCAGAAGTCGCAGTTTAGTGATATGTCCATCGCCATAAAAGCGCTACTTTAGTCCTGGGAGAGAGAGTTTTCCCCCCTCACCGTGCACGAAGAAAAGAAAATCCTGCTCGCCGAAGATGACCCGAACGACGTCGCGATCGTGCAAAAGGCATTCCGCCTGGCAGGGTATGACAATCCTTTCATTGTGGTTAAAAACGGAGAAGAAGCCATCGCCTATTTGGAAGGAGCAGGGGAGTATAGCGATGGAAAGAGATTTCCCGTTCCGGCCTTGATGTTGCTGGATATCAAAATGCCGCGGGTGGACGGTTTTGAGGTGCTCCAGTGGGTCAGGGGGCATGCGAAGTGGAAATACTTGCCGGTTATCGTGCTCACGAATTCCTACTATGGCCCCGACGTTAACCGAGCTTATTACCTGGGAGCGAATTCATTTCTCACGAAGCCAGAAGACTTGCAGGAGTATGTTCGAGCGGTGCAGCAAGTGGTCCATTTTTGGCTCGCGCACAATACCAGTATGGAGTTGGAGCAAATGCTCGGCGAGAGGGAGTAAAGGCGACAGCGAGGCAATGCTCTTTGCGCAACTATTTGGAGAGTTCGCTTTGCAGTCCGACATAAGCGGACGCCTCCCGCTTTCCTGGCAAACGGGCGATTATGGCGACGGAGTTTGCAGGGGTTTGGTGGGTTTACGGATTGACCGGTTGGCGAGTTGGCGAGTGGGCGAGTGGGCGAGTGGGCGAGTGGGCGAGTGGGCGAGTTGCGCCTGGATTGTTTTACCATCTCCACTCTGGAAATCAGGTAGTCCAACTTATAGACGTGCTCTCTCAAAAGCGGGGCTGTCTCATCGAATTTTTGGTGCAGTTTAAGGGTTGAAAGCAGAAGCGCAGTTGATCGAGCGCGTAAAAGGGCGGAAAATTCCGACACGTCGTGTCCTGTTCTAGCGGAGAAGTCTTCGATACGCGAAAGCGATGAAGTTCGTAAGAGGTTCGTTCTCCGCTAAGGACCTCGAAGGAGCTTTAAGGCTGTCAGTTAAGCTACCACGACCTGCAGCTTCTGCCACACAATTAACCCGCTAAATTAATCGCCTCATCTCTAAACACGACCCATCTATGCATATGGCAGGGTCTTAAGGTTGTGGAACCTCTAAAGCAGTGGGGTTATTCGGAAAACTCCAGGGATTCGGCCTCAATGAACGGAGCACTTTCAGGGCTATCTCTATCTCGTACCTTCGAGGGGAGCAATGAACTCCGTATCCCCAGCTTGCGTCCTGGCCACCAGTTCTACACCGGTCAGCTTGAGCTCATGGGCAATAGCCACAGCACGCTCGAGACAACTGAACTCCCACGCGCCACGAACGCAGTCCGTCCAACAGCCGGAAGTCTGGAAAAAATTACCCGTAACCATCTGCCGCAGAGTATACCTCAAGGGCTGAGTTGTTTCGGATTCTTCCGTTATCACAATTCTGCAATAGCTGGTCCCGGGCCAAATACTAATTAAATCCCGAGGGGTAATCCTTATTGTTCAGAACGAACAGCTTGGATAACTGAATTCACGCCAATTTAATGAACTGCTGCTGTATGGCTTCAAGGACAATTGCCATCACCAGGCACATGCCACTGTTCTGAACCCCGGTTTTTTTCCGCTCTCGTCCCATGAGGGCTGCGGCAGCAGCTGTCAGCGCTGCCTCGGTCTCTTCCCGTTTCGTGCTGCCAGGTTCAAAGTTTGAAAAGTCCGCCTCGTCTCCAAACCGCTCTTCCAGCAAAGTGATCAATTCCCCCTTTTCGGCCGCCTCATGCACTTGCGAGAAGGAAAGCTCGAAGTCCGGGCAAGAGTCCCAAACCGCATTCGTCTCGAATCCTATATACGTCAAAGAAGATAATTTCATGGCAAACAATTATTTCCGCGAGATTAACTCCCAGAGGAAGGCTCCTCAGGAGATAACATTAATCTCACGAAAATTTGCCAGCAAAACCGGTGCCCAATCCAAAAGAAGCATCAAAAAAAACAGCCCAAATCCGGAATTTTTCAGTTTCCGACTGGCCGGACAAAAGACAACCAAGCTGGCACCCATTGCCTCTAAGATCCCAGACCAAAAAATGAACGGCGGTTTGTTAAATTTTAAGACACGGCGAGGCTGAATTTCTGAAAATTTATCTGAATAAAAATTAGTGAAAATTAGTGAATTCGTGTCAAGGTCCCCTTTTCCGTTCCCTGTCTTCCTTCCCTCCACAGTGAGAAGTTCGTGTCGAGCAGTCTCCCCTAATGTGCGTGAACACAGCGTGAAGACAATGTCTGCTTGACACGAATTTCAGGAATTTGCACGAATTGAAAATGCATGAGTGCCCTGATGTTCAAAGACGAGGTGTTTCAATTGGTTGGATACTGCATGGAGATTCACCGCGAGTTGGGCAAAGGACATGACGAGGTGATCTACAAGGATGCCCTGGTTATCGAACTGAGTCGGTCCCGCGTGCCATTTTCGCGGGAGAAGAATTACGAAATCGTCTACAAAGAAGTGGTGCTTCCACATTTCTACTATGCGGACTTTGTCGTTTGGGAAAAAATTCTGTTGGAGGCCAAACCGGTGGACAAACTCACTGAAGCTCATTTGAAACAAGTAATGGAAAAGAGTAGTTCTCTGAATTTCTGAAAACTTGTCGGAACAAAAATTAGTGAAAATTAGTGTTAATTCGTGTCAAGGTGTCCTTTTCCGTTCCCTGTCTTCCTCCCCTCCACAGACAAAAGTTCGTGTCGAGCAGTCTCCCCTAATTTGCGTGAAGACAATGCCTGCTTGACACGAATTTCAGGAATTTGCACGAATTGAAAATGCATGAGTGCCCTGATGTTCAAAGACGAGGTGTTTCAATTGGTTGGATACTGCATGGAGATTCACCGCGAGTTGGGCAAAGGACATGACGAGGTGATCTACAAGGATGCCCTGGTTATCGAACTGAGTCGGTCCCGCGTGCCATTTTCGCGGGAGAAGAATTACGAAATCGTCTACAAAGAAGTGGTGCTTCCACATTTCTACTATGCGGACTTTGTCGTTTGGGAAAAAATACTCTTGGAGGCCAAAGCGGTGGACAAACTCACTGAAGCTCATTTGAAACAAGTAATGGAAAAGAGTGGTTCTCTGAATTTCTGAAAACTTGTCTGAATAAAAATTAGTGAAAATTAGTGTTAATTCGTGTCAAGGTCCCCTTTTTCCTTCCCTTTCTTCCTCCTCTCCACAGTGAAAAGTTCGTGTCGAGCACTGTCCCCTCTTCCCTTAAACAGTGTGTTGAATTTTTAGACACCGCATTTACTCCCAGCGCCTTTCGGTCCTCGGAGCAACCCAGGTCCAATCCCGCTGCTCTCCTTGGCAAACTTTTTGCTATCGAAAATTAACAATCAAATTTTAGTGTTTCATGTTAGTCGTTGGTGTCAGTTTCAGTGTCAGACGGAAGTTCTCAGGGAGAAACGGGAAGAACCCCACGCAAGCACTCCGCCTTCCTATCCTTTATAGAGCTCTTGACCGACGGCTTGTCCCCCCTCTCCACCTGGGTGCTCCTGGCGACCGCGAGTCGACTTTTCCATCCACAACCACATGCATTTCACCCCTGATTTATGAGGTTTTCTGGCATTATCTGAGGTTAATTTTTTCCACCCCTTCTAGCCCCAAACTGTAAGGCAATTGTATGACCACCATCCTCTCCGAACCAAATACCGCAACCACCACCGACCCTAATCTCGGCTCCGCCCCGCCGCCCAGCGAGCCGAAGCAGCGTCGCCCGGGACCGGAAAGCAAAATTGGCAGCTTACCCAAAGAACAGCGCGCCCTGATCAACCGTCTCCTCGATGACGAGAAATCCTACGAAGAAGTCGTACAGGCCATGGCCACCGAGGGCGTCAAACTCACCGTTGATAATGTCAGCCGCTGGTATAAGCACGGCTACCAGGACCATCTCAATGCCCGGGAATGGCAATATGAATTCCAATTCCTCTGCGAGTCCCTCGCCGGCATGAACCAGGAGGCCGATGAAACCAATTTTCATCGCGGCCTCATCCAGTTCGGCCTCACCAAAATCTTTCGCGCCATCAAACAGGACCGCTTCGATGATGACCCTGCCAGCTCCATTCGCGCCTTTAACGCCCTCGCGCGCCTTAGCCGCGAAGCCCTCGTCCTGCGCAAATACGTGGATCAACGCACGGATCGAGCCGCCACTCAAACGGCCAATCTCGATCCCAACCGCGAACTCTCCAAAGAACGCGAACTGACCCTGGCCGCCATGGAACGGATCTTCGGATACAAAGCCTCACCCGGCCCGATCGGCCCGGACATGAAGGACTACATGGCCAAACATGCGCACCTCAATAAAGGCACTGCTAACGAAAAATATGCTGCCATGACCGCAACACCGCCCACGCCGCCGCCTCCTCCAGCTCCGGAAACAGCAGTTCCACCAACTCCAGAACCGGCACCAGCCGCTTCAACTCCACCTCAGCCTGAATCGACCGAAAATCATGAACCAATTACGCCGGCTCCATCGCCCGAAAGCTCCCCAGAACCTGAATCTGTTCCCCTTGAAAACACCGAGCACAGCGCTCAATCAAACCATCAACCCTCAATCATCAAGACTCAAACCGTCCCGCCCTCTCCAATTGAGGGCAGCCGGATTCATAACGCTATGAAAACAAATGACAGCTCCGATAAAACCAACAGTCCTGCTCCTGCCAGTGATTCATCCTTCGGCGCCACCGTCGGCGGCGAATATTGGACCCACCCTCAGGAACAATCAGACCCTGAACCTGTCTCGGCCTCAAGCTTTGGCGCTTACCTTGGCGGCCACTATCCAGAAGTCCCGGAACAGCCGAACTCGACCCATGATGCGGTGCCTGGCACACCGTCACAAACCTTTGAGCCAAGTTCATCCGGCGGAGTGCGCCCGTCCTCGGGCGCAGCAACGGGCTTGGGACTAAATTCGCACAACTCCGCCGAGCGCTGCCACTGCTGCCGCACTAAGGTGCCGCCACTTTTGCCCGATGGCTCCCGGCCCAGTGCCAATTGTGAAAACTGTGGCACCGCCTTGCGACACCCTGCCACGCTTCGCTTTTACTGCCCGTTTTGCGGCGCGCGCATGGACGAAATCTTTCAGGGCGATCTCCGTACCGCCGACACATGCCCGCATTGCCTTTCGGCTCTGCCACCAGCCCCCGCTCACGAACGCAAGCAAGCCGCCTAATCTCGTTTTTGAAACCTAACCGAATACCTGACTGATTTATGCCTGCTATCCTTCCCTCAATTAACATCGATCGTGACTCGCTTCTCCCGCGCTTCTTTCTTCCGTACCAGATCTGTTGGATCGACGGCGAAGACGCGCTGCATGCCCGTGGTAAACAAGCCATCATCCTGGCCGAAAAATCCGTGCGTATCGGCTGGACTCATGCCGATAGTTTCAAAAACGTCCGTAAACGCCTTCGCTACAAAAACCGCGATTATCTCTTCGCCACCAAGGACTATCCGGGTTCGCTCGAATACATGCGTCTCTGCAAAATGCAGGCCGAAGTTTTCAATCTCACCAAATGCATCGTCTCGCATGGGGAGGAATATCTTAAAGTCCCCCGCCTCGATGCTCAGGGCAAACCCAGCGGCTTTACCGATGAAATTAAAATGGGTGTCATCAAATTCGACAACGGCTCCCGCATCATCGCCTTCTCCGCCCATCCTCAAGCCATGGCCGTTTATGGCGGCGACGTCGGGCTCGACGAGTTCGCCAAACATAATAATGCTCGGCTCCTCTGGGAAACCGCTCAGGGTCGCATTGCCTGGGGCGGTGACCTCGCGATCTGGTCCGCTCATGATGGCGAAGACACGCTCTTTAACGAGTTCGCCCGCGAAGCCCGTGCTGGCGCTGGACCATGGAACCTCTACTACCGCACCACTCTCGTGGATGCCATCGACCTCGGCCTCCTCGAAGTCATTAACCGCACCCAAAACAAAAACTTCACCCCCGAACAATACATTGCCGATTGCCGCGCCCGCTCGCGGCTGGAGGAAATCTTCGAGCAGGCCTATATGTGCAATCCCCTCGGCGCTTCCACCAACCACATCGTGGATTGGTCGGTCATCGAACGGTGCCGTTATAACTATCCCATCATCCGCGTTCATCTCGAACACGCTCAGATCGTCGAGCAATTCGGAGCCTTCTCTCCGGTTAACGAATTTAATCGGCGCCACGAAATCTCCGAATTCATTCATAAGCGCTTCCTCAAACTCTTTCAGGAACACAAAACTTACCGCCTCGGCTTCGACGTCGCCGCCAGTGGTCAGGGTGACCTCGCTGTCATTTACATCGATGTCGCCAATGGTGATGAACTTTCCCTGGTCGGACTTTTCTCCTGCCGCACCGAGGATTGGCATTTCCTTTCCGCCGTGCTCTTCACCTTCATGGGCGAGCTCGATTACGTCCAGGGCTCTGGTGATGAAAGTGGCCTCGGCCGTCAAATCTGTTGGGAAGCCTCCAACAACTTCCACTCCCGCTTTAACCGCGTGAACTTTTCCGGAGAGAAACACGACCTCGGCTTCACGCTCATGAACCAACTCTCCCTGGCGCAAAAAAGATTCCCGCGTTCCGAACAGGATATCGCCACCGATTACTTCGCCCTGCGCAAAACGCATAACGGCAACCGCTGGGTCTTTAGCGAAGGCCGCAACACCCTGAACCCCAATAGCCACTGCGATATCGCCTGGGCCGGCGCTCTCGCTACCCACGCCCATACCCAGGTCGAGACCTTCGGCGCCATGGTCGGCTAAAAAATCCAGCATGGTATGACCCACTCGCCAACACAGTATGATAACCAAACCAAAACTCAGCGGAGTGCGACCGTCCTCGGTCGCAGCAACGTCCGATCGCAGTTCGACTTACGTTCATTCATTGCGGCGTGCTGTGGCCCATATCTCAAATCCGCCTTCCCTCTGCGGCTCCTCAAACTGGAATCCCCAACCAAAACCATCGAACCCGCAACACACAATCTTGATAAAACCTGTAGAGATTCTACTTTGTTGGTGCATGAAACTTTCGCTCCGAGGTGAATACGCTCTGCGAGCTCTCCTGGTCCTCGGTTTGTACTACGACAAGCCCGTCGTCCGGATTCAGGCAATTTCCGACCACCAAAACATACCCAAACGTTTTCTGGAGCAGATCCTGAATGATCTGAAAACGGCCGGGATAGTCCAGAGCCGCCGTGGTGTGGCCGGCGGTTACCGCCTCGCCAAACCGCCCAAAGAAATCTCCATCGCCTCAATCATCCGCCACCTCGAAGGGGCCCTCGCTCCCGTGAGTTGTGTGAGCGAACGTTTCTACGAGAAATGTTCCTGCCCCGATGAACAGCGCTGCGCCATCCGCAGCGTGATGAAGGAAATCCGGGAAGCCATTGTTAAAATCGCGGAGAAGGTGACCGTGGCTGAGTTGTGCGAGCGTTGGCAAAGGCTCCAGCAATCTCCTGCTTCCGTGTCCGACTATATTATATAGCTGCCCCTGGGTGCGAATAAGCCCCTACCGCCCTATCTGGGCGTTGAAATTGCTATCTACTCCCCGTTACCAGGCGTAAGTGCCTCGTTAGAGGAAGATATTGCCTTAAACCGGGGCACAGGACCTGCTGTGTTGCTCTTGAGATAAACCAGGGTCGTTAATCGACAATGAATATACGAATAGCCATAGCGCGGAACTCGGCCAGAAAAGGCCGGAAGGCGCACGGTGTATCCTCCAGAGGTGAAGCGGCTTTCACCTTAATCGAGGTGGTTATCTGCATGATAGTGGCCATGATCGCCATCGCTGGCACAGTGAATGTGTATACGCAAACGGCGACGTCGACCGAATGGTCTTCTCATTATTTAGCAGCTCAAATGATGGCAGTAGGCGGCCTGGAACAAACCCGTGCCGCTAAATACGATCCCCGGGGCAGTCCCGCCGTCGATCAACTGCAGGGCACCAATTTCCCCGTCAAAATCGATGTCCTGGATGTGGGCACGACCCTGGGTGTGAGGACGTATGGCACCAACACGACGACGATTACCCAAATTTCGGTTAATCCCTACCTGAAGATGGTTCGGGTGGATTGTACGTGGAGTTTTCCGCGCAAAGGCCGCTTTACCAATACGGTTGTTACCTTTCGAACCGCTAACCAATGAAAACCAACCCAGTCCTTAAGGGACATTCCCGGAAGTGGTGCGCTGGCGGTTACTCGCTGGTGGAACTTCAGATTTCTGCCCTGCTGCTTGTCAGCATTATGCTCGGGGTCTTTTACACCCACATGGCCGGGCTCAAGCTCCAGGGCTACGTTCAACCGAAAGTCGAAAACGCCCAGTATTCGCGTGAAACGATTAGCCGAATGATCGAGGAGGTCCGTTGCGCGAATTCCACGCAGATCGGCACCGGTGCTTTCAGCGCGTTTACCGCGTGTGGCGGTTCCAAACTCCAGGTTGGAAATGCCCTGCGCATCTTTCCCGGAAGTAATACCACCCAATGCATTTACTACTACCTGGATACCAACAACTGGAATCTGATGCGGATGGATTACGGGGTCACCAATGCGGCGGATACGATCGCGTATTCAGTGACGAACAACCCGATCTTCTCGATGGAAAGTTACTCGGGAACCACTCTGACCAATATTCAGAACAACTCTGTGCTCAGTGTCCTGCTCCAAATGCGTCGGACCACCACGATGCAGAATGTGACGGATACCTGCCAGGTCCGGGCGAAAATGACCCGCCGAAATATTTTGTAATTTATGAACACTGGTCCTTCCAAACACGGGAATGAAAAAGGGTTCATTCTGATCGTCGTCCTCATTCTCCTCGGCGCGAGTCTGCTGAGCCTCACGGGGGTTTACATGTATGCGGCGAGCAATGCCAAGTTGAACCAGCGGACGGCGGATTACTACAGCGGCCTGGCTGCCGCGGAGGCCGCGACGGAAAAGGCCCTTTCCCAAATCACCACGGATTTCCGAACGGATGGAGATCGCTACATTCTTTCCAAGCTCGATGTCTATCGCCAGGCCATTCCGACGACAAGCGAATCCGCATTATACGGAAATTTCAAGTTTCAGGACCTTTCCGGACGCGATGACCGCAACGAAGTTCAATTTTATAATGTTCCCGGATTTGACGCGGTCGGCGGAAAGTACGGGCAATTGCGGGCGTTCAAGGATCGTATCCGTGTGCTGAGTGCCGCTGAGGTGAAGGCCAGCACCACTCCAGTTTTTGCCTCGGTGTATCAGGACATTGAACTAACCCGTATTCCGATTTTCCAGTTTGCGATCTTCTATAATGTTCCGTTGGAATTCACCCCTCAGCCGCCCATGACCATTTACGGTCCGGTCCACTGCAATACCAACATTTACCTCAATCCTGCGGGCGCGCTGACCTTTGTTAATGACATTAGCTCCAGCGGAAATATTGTAGAAGGGTCGTTTCCACTCGGACCCTTGAACATGGCGTTGGGAGGGTCTATCACCTATGGTGGAAATCATGACAGTGGGGTAAGCACGCTGAGCCTTCCCATTGGCACGAACAGCAGTCCCGCGGCAGTCCGTCAGACAATCGAATTACCTCCGGCTGGCGAATTATCCTCTTCGAGTATGGGACAACAGCGCTATTACAACCTTTGCGACCTCATCGTCCTGGTCAGCAATAACACCGTCGTGGTGAAGAGCGGCCTTTGGAACAACTTCACGACCGTGTTGACCACGAATGAAGTCAATTTGCTGATAAGTACGAACACGCAATTTGCCAGTGCGCGGGAGAATAAAACCATCAAAGCGATCAATTTGGATATTGCGAATCTCCTACTTTGGAATGCGACGAATACCTCCATACGCCCGTCCTTACCGTGGCATGATGTCAAAAGTATCTATGTATCCGACCGCCGCACCCAATTCGCTACGAATGAAGGGGGGCTTCGGCTTCTCAATGGTGCAACATTGCCGCCGCTCGGGCTGACGGTTGCCACTTCCAGTCCCCTATACATTTGGGGCAACTATAACTGCCCTGCAGGCGCCTTGAATACGACGAATACCACTGGTACTTTGCCTGCCTCCGTGGCGGGGGACGCCATCACCATTCTTTCTACCGCCTGGACGGACAATCATAGTACTAATGCTCTTTCCGGGCGCATCGCTGCTAATACGACGGTGAACGCAGCGATTTTGGCGGGGATTGTGGCAACCACTTCCAATTATGACAGTGGTGGTGTGGAAAACTTCCTGCGCTACCTGGAAGATTGGAACGGCAAAACGAGTACTTACAATGGCTCGATGGTTTGTATGTTTTATAGCCAGACCGCGACCGGGCCGTGGACTCAACCGGCGAATTCGATGTTATCACCTGGTAATGATTACAATCCGCCGAATCGTAACTGGTCCCTCGACCAAAACTTCCAATATGGTCCCAAGATACCCCCGGTTACCCCGAATTTGACCATCCTGGTGCGTGCCAATTGGCGAACGCCTGCGGCATTCACGACCAATGTCGCCAGCGCGTTTCAGTATTAGGTGAGCCTGAAGGAACCTCCCACTCACCGGCTTGGTCAATCAACCTGGAGCGCCTGGTCAAGGAATTGGGGAAGGTGGTTCAGAATCGCCACATCGTTCACGACCAGCGTGACCCCCGCCGCTAAGGCACTCTCCTGCAGGCTAATGGCTTTGTCACTGAGGATTCCAATCACCGGAAGATGCTGGGTATTAGGCGTTTGACGCAGTCGTTTAATCGCGTCGAAAACGTTGGCTTTCGTGCATTCCAAATCCACCAGGACCAGCATGGGCCTTTCCTGTTCCGCGCACTCGGTCAACTTGCTCGCATCCCCGAGGGTCTGGACGCGGTACTGCAAGTCCTGCAACCGGTTAACCAGTTGGGAGCCAGGGAGCAGCTTTTCATAGACAACCAGCGCGAGCGGTTGAGTCATACTTTCAAGAGTGCGGCACCCCTGCGGAAATTGCAAAAGGGATTTGAGGCTTGACTGTTTTACGTATAATTCCTAGGTTATAGGGTAGAACGGTAAAGATTGCTGGTCACCAGCGCGCCAAAGTCGGAAGAGCTTATTCTCCGACTTTTTTGTTCCCTTGATGGGATTGCTGTAACGATTATGAATGCTGATTTTTTAGCAGTATTGGAATTTTGGGAGCGCGAGAAGGGTATTAACCGGGACGTTCTGTCTGGTGCGGTTCAGGAGGCTCTTTTATCTGCGGCAAAGAAGGCAGTGGGCCCGGCTCGGGAGCTCCGAGTGGCTATTGACCAAAAAAATGGGGATATCCGGGCTTTTGCAAAGTTAATCGTTTCGGACAAGGTTATTTCCAAACACGATCAGATCTCGGTTTTTGATGCCCGAAGGATCAAGGCGGATGCCCAAACGGGCGAGGAAGTGGAAGTTGAAGTCACGCCAGTCGGTTTTGGGCGAATTGCAGCTCAATATGCCAAGCAGGCCTTGATGCAGCATATCCGCCGCGCCGAGAAGGCGATGATATTCAACGAGTTCAAAGATCGCATCGGGGATATCATCAGTGGGACAGTGCGTCGATTTGAGCGTTCGGATGTGATTGTGGACCTGGGAAAATATGAGGCATTGCTGCCAAATCGCGAACGCGTGCCGACCGAGGAATATCAAATCGGCGAGCGTATTCGTTGCTATGTGAAAGCGGTAGAGCAGGGGCCCCATGGCCCGGAAATCATTTTATCGAGGGCGGACCCCCGGTTTGTCGTGAAACTTTTCCAATTGGAAGTTTCCGAAATCAACGATGGGACGATCGAGGTAAAAGGGATTGCCCGCGAACCTGGTTTCAGGACGAAATTGGCCGTCTTTACCCGGGATGAGAAGGTTGATCCCGTTGGTGCGTGCGTGGGCTTGCGTGGACAGCGGGTCAAGAACATCGTTCGGGAGTTAAACAACGAAAAAGTGGATATTATTCGTTGGGACTCGAATGTTCGCAATTTTATCACCAATGCTCTGGCCCCGGCTAAGTTGAAGGCGTTTGAAATCGACGAAGCCAATAAGCGGGTGAAGATTATCGTCAGCGAAGACCAGCTTTCTTTGGCGATTGGGAAGCGGGGACAGAACGCGAGATTAACCTCGAAGCTTTCCGGATGGCAGGTGGATATTGAAGCCGAGGTCGTGGTGACCAAAGGGTTTGACGAAAAGGTGGCCGAGGCAGTGGAATCGATTGCGGCCATTCCTGGGATTACGCGGGAACAGGCGGATGTGCTGGTGCATCATGGCTTGACTAGATTCGAGGATTTATTACAGGCAGATGTGACGGATTTGTCCGGCATACCGCAATTGAGCGAATCTGCACCGGCAATATTGGATGCGGTGAGAGCCGAGGCGGCCCGGAGAACATTAAAAGTGGGCGAAGCGCCCGTGAACAGTTGAGAGTTAGCATGAAGCTGACAATTGCAGTATTTTCTTGGTAGGATTGAAGCCGATGAAGGCTGTGATTCCATCAAGGCCCGAAGAGTTAGAAAATTATGCCCGTTCGTATTTACGATATTTCAAAAAAGCTAGGCCTGGAGAACAAAGAAGTTCTGTCCAAGGCCAAAGAATTGGGCATTGCGGCCGCGCGCGTCGCTTCGAGTTCGCTGGATAAAATAACGGCCGAATACCTTGAACAGCAGCTTGTTCTCGCCCATCCAAACCTTTCCGCTCCCCCGCCTCCGCCCGCAGCCCCGCAAGCACCGGTAGAACCAATCGTTGTTGTTACCGCGCCGCCGCCACCTCCCCCGCAAGTGATTCAGGAACCTGAGACAACGACCATGAATGGCTCTGCTGTCATGGAAACGGAACCGGCGGTAGAAGAGACAGCACCGGTTGAAGCTCAACCGGTCAGTGAAGCGGCACCGGCGATGCCGTCGATCGAGGCACCCGTTCATCAGCCGCCGCCTCCTCCAGTGGAAACTCCGGCCCAGACTGCCCAGGCTCCCGCGCCTGCCCCTGCTGCACCGCCCGCTCCTCCGCCCCCGCCACCAATGCCGGCAGGGCCAAAAGTGGGAGACAAGATCGGCTTTATTCAGTTGCCGCCCAAACCAGGCAGCAAAGTCCCGGAGCGATTTGCCAACAAGCCGCCGCAACGGGCACCGGAACCGCGTCGGCAGGAGTTGCCGCGGAGAGGTGGCGACATTCGAGGGGTGCCTCGAGGCCCCGGAGCGCCCGGAGGTTTGCCCATGCCAGGAGCAAAGCTCCCCTTCGGACAGCAGAAGGGTGGCCCTGCGAAAGGACCGGAAGCTTCCAAGGTGGCGTTGCCGGCCGATGCGAAGGTCATTACGATCAAACCCCCGATTGTGGTTCGGGAACTTGCTGAGCAATTAAAGCAAAAGCCTTTCAAGATCATCGCGGACCTGATGGGTCTGGGAGTTTTCGCCAACGTAAACCAGGCAATTGAAGAAGCCATTGCCGAACGAATTTGCGCGAATTACGGTTTCCGATTTGAAGTGGAAAAGCGCGAGCGCGGCAGCGGGTTAGTGCATGCGCCGATCCGAAAGGTGGAACTGGATGTAGAGGATAAACCTGACCAGTTGGCATCCCGGGCGCCCGTCGTGACGATCATGGGGCACGTTGACCATGGCAAAACCACGTTGCTGGATGTAATCCGCAAATCGGACGTTGCTGCGGGTGAAGCCGGCGGAATTACCCAGCACATTGGGGCCTACACAATTGCCTTCCCGCATCCCGAACGGAAAAAGGAACTGGCTCAGATTACATTTTTGGATACGCCGGGTCATGCGGCATTTAGCTCGATGCGCGCGCGCGGGGCGAATGTGACGGACATTGTTGTGCTGGTGGTCGCTGCCAACGACGGGGTGATGCCCCAAACCCTCGAGGCTCTAAACCATGCGAAAGCCGCGAAAGTGCCGATCATTGTTGCGGTCAATAAGGTCGATCATCCGAACGCGAATCCGCTAAGGGTCCGGCAGCAATTGCAGGACAAAGGATTGGTTCCTGACGATTGGGGTGGCGATACGATTTACGTGGATGTATCCGCGCTGACGAAACAGGGCGTTGATAAGTTAATTGAAATGATTTTGCTCCAGGCCGATTTGCTGGAGCTCAAAGCCAACCCGAACCGGCGTGCGAAGGGTAACGTGATTGAATCGGGTCTGGAGCCCGGCGGACCTACGGCGACCGTTCTGGTTCGCAAGGGCACGTTGCGAGTGGGCGATGTGATGATTTGTGGTCAGTATTATGGGCGCGTGCGAGCTTTGATTAACGAAGAAGCAAAGCGCCTGAAAGAAGCGGGTCCCTCGGTGGCAGTGAAAGTTCTCGGTTTGAACGGCGTGCCCGAAGCAGGTCTTGAATTCAGCGTGGTGGAGGACGAGAAAGCTGCGCGTAACCTGGCTGAGCAAAGAGGCATGGAGGCCAAGGCCCTGGGTCAGGAAGCGAACCGCGCCAAGGTGACGCTCGAGAATTTATTCGACCAATTGGCATCCACCAACTCGAAGATTTTAAAGCTGGTGGTCAAAGCGGATACGCAAGGGTCGGTAGAGGCAATTGTCGATGCACTGAAGAAAATCGAATCGGACAAAGTGGCGGTCGAAGTGATTCACAGCGCCGTGGGCACAATCACTGAATCGGACGTAGCCCTCGCATCCGCCTCTAGCGCCGTCATTCTAGGTTTTCATACGCGAATTGATAGCGGCGTAGCGGACAAGGCGAAGCACGAAGGCGTGCAGATCAAATTGTACGCGATTATTTACGAGCTGATCGATCAGGTCAAAGAAGGCATGGCGGGATTGCTGGATCCGTTGTTAAAGGACCTGACGGTGGGAGTCGCGGAAATTCGCAAGATTTTCGAACTCTCCAAAGGAGCGCCTGTTGCAGGTTGCATGGTGACCAGTGGGCGCATTGTGAAGGGCAAAGTCAGGATTCGCCGCCGCAAAGAAATTATTTATGAGGGCATTACGCAGTCGTTGCGCCGGTTCCAGGACGAAGTGAACGAAGTGCGCGCCGGCATGGAATGCGGCATTCGGATCGATGGGTTTACCGAATTTCAGATTGGCGACAATATCGAATGCTATGCGGTGGAGAAGGTCGCCCAAAAACTGTAACGGGCGTAAGGATTTCCAGATGAATAGTTCATGGGTCAGGCGGAGTGAGGCGAGCCTCACGTAGGAAGGAACTCCAGGAATATGCCTTCACTTCGGCTCCAAAGGGTCCGCGAGTTGCTTAAACGTGAAATCGGTGAGGTTATTCGCCGCGAATTTCAAGTTAGCGAAGCGGGTCTGATCTCCGTCAACGACGTGGACGTTTCCGGTGACCTGCATTCGGCGGTCATATTCATCAGCATTTTGGGTAACCCAACACAACAGAAGCGGGGCCTCACACTCCTGACGCAGCATCGCAAACGCATTCAGGGTCTGGTCGCCAAGGCAGTGATACTCAAGTACACGCCCACGCTTAAGTTCGTGATGGACGATTCCGTGCTTCGGGGCAATCGGGTCCTGGAGATAATTGAGGAGCTCGACAAAACGACTCCCACGGAATCGGAATAGCGCGATCCAAGCGCTCCTGCCTTTTTGATGAAGTCGCATCCTAAAATCGTAGACCGAATCCTTGAAGCGATTCGTGGTTCCAAAACTTTTTGCATTGTCGGGCACGTGCGCCCGGATGGAGATTGCGTGGGCTCGCAGCTGGGATTAACCCTGGCCCTGGAAAACGAGGGCAAAAAAGTTACCTGTTGGAACGAGGATATCATTCCGCAAAAGTATCGGTTCCTCGACGGCGAACACACGATTCAACAGCCAAAAACCGGACAGAAATTCGACTGTGTGATCGCGACCGATGCCGCGAGCTTTCCAGCACATTGGGATCCTAAGCTTAGAATTCCACGTGGACAAGTTGTC
>JADMIO011260215.1_pt1 | contig 103290 bp, 117 predicted proteins | sample 8958161 | NCBI WGS metagenome assembly JADMIO01 (sample SAMN16585339, study PRJNA669376) | soil metagenome | isolation source: Crop rotation soil | place: USA: Cullars Rotation, Alabama | collected 2011
CGCGACTTCAAGTCACGTGAATTCCAAGCTTCGGATCCCACTGTGCTGGAAAGCGGTTAAGGTTGCTCAAAAAATGCAATCTTTCTCTAACCACGGAGGACAAAAACAACCGCATCTTCACCTCTGAAGCTTCATATTGCGGAGGCAACAAAAGTTCCGTCGGGGCCCTCCGTGACTCTTGGCAACATCTTTCATTCGCTGCGGATGCGCCTGCGCGCTTTCCTGCCGGATGCCAAAGCCAACACCGCCATGATGTTCGGCCTCTCGCTGGTGCCGATCCTGGTGGCCACCGGCGCCGGCATCGACTTCGCCCGCGGCGTCCAGGTGCATCAGCGCATGATGGAAGCGCTCGACGCCGCCGCCCTGGCGGTCGGCAATGCCACCACCAAGCCCAGCTCCTGCTCGGCCAATGGCGGCTCCACCTCGTCCAATGCCTGCTACGCCCTGCGCCAGACCGCGCAGCAATATTTCGACCAGAATTACGATCACACCCAGGACAGCAATTACGGCACGCCCAGCGCCGTCACCATCGACATTTCCGGCCAGCAGGTGACGCTGGGCGCTACCCTGCCGCTGCGGCTGACGCTGCTGGGCATCAGCACCCTCAATATCGGTTCCCCTACCATCACCGCCAGCTCGGTGGTGGTCTGGGGCCAGACCAAGCTGTGGGTGGCGCTGGTGCTGGACAATTCCGGCTCGATGGACCAGGGCGACACCAGCGGCAGCAAGATGGATGCGCTGAAGGATGCGCTCAACAACACCACCTATGGCCTGTTCAAGACGCTCAAGGCCGCGGCTGCCACCGAAGGCGACGTCAAGGTCGGCATCGTGCCCTTCGGCAATGCCGTCAAGCCGGGCCTGTCGAGCACCAGTTCCTATCTCGACTGGGCGGAATGGGAAGCCTATCCGGTGGTGCTGGGCTCGACCCCCGACAACTACAAGATCGCCAGCTTCCGCAGCAACTCGATCAGCAGCGGCGTGCCTTTCTCTGCTTTCGGGCCGGGCGACGATTGTCCTTTCACCGACAGCAACAACGACCTGCGCAACACCTTCGGCTTTTATTGCAAGGACGGCTATTCAAACGGCGCCAGTACCGAGAGCCAGATCGACGATTCCGGCACGGACATGGGCCTGATCTGTCCCGCCTTCGATTACGGCACCAACAGCGTCACCTCGCATAACGGGCAATATTACAACGGCTGCTTCACCAGCACCAAGGACGGCACCAACACGGTCACGGTTTCCAGCGGCTCTTCCAGCGCCAGCTGCGCCGGCTTCCAGAACGGCTATAGCGGCGCCAATTGCAGCTGCACCGGCAGTTACAGCAGCAAGGTCTGCAAGACCCAGAAATGGATCCATACCTGGGTCACCAACAACCACAGCAGCTGGACCAGTTGCGTCGTCGACCGCCAGCGCAACACCATGCAGACCGGGACCGCCACCGGCCCGCGGGTGGCGGCGTCCATGGATCATGACAGCAGCAACGAGCAGCCCAGCAGCGGCGATTCACTTTTCCCGGCCGCCAACACCAACTGCGTCTCCTCGCAGGTGCTGCCCATTCCGTCCAGCTGGACGGTATCGCAATGGACCACCCTGAGCACGGCGGTCACCAACATGGATGCCGGCACCTCGACCAACCAGGCGATCGGCGCCGCCCATGGCTGGCAGATGCTGACGCCCGGTTCGCCCTACGGCACCCCGGCGGTGCCGCAGAGCGTGACGCGGGTGATGATCCTGTTCTCCGACGGCCTCAACACCAGGGACCGCTGGTGGGGCGACGGCGCCACCGAAAACTCGACCGAGGACGGTTATATCGACGGCCGTACCGCCGCGACCTGCACCGCGGCCAAGGCCGATGGCGTCGTGATCTATGCCATTTTCGTCCATATCGGCACCAACGGCAATTCCGCGACCTTGCAGAATTGCGCCAGCAGCACGGACAAATATTACGACCTGACCAGTTCGGCCTCGATCAAGACCGCCTTCCAGGACATCGCCCAGAAGATCACCAACCTCAGGGTCAGCCAGTGACGCCCGGCATCGGCTGGGTGCTGCTGGAGCAGTTCTTCATCACCCTCAAGCATGTGCTGCCCTGGATGGCCGGCGCCGGCCTGGTCCTGACGGGCCTGTCTTTCCTGGCGCCCTGCAATCCGGGCCAGCCCTGGTGGAAGAAGGACGGCCTGGGCACCGATCTCGCCTATTGGATCTTCGTGCCGGTGTTCTCCCGCTATCTGCGTGTCGGCGTCACCATGATGCTGACCGTGGTGCTCTTCGGCCTCACCGACGGCCAGGCGATCGCCGATTTCTACCAGACCGGCCATGGCGTGATCGGGACCTGGCCGCTCTGGGTCCAGGGCCTGTTCTTCCTGCTGGTCAGCGACCTGGCGCTCTATTGGAATCATCGCCTGTTCCATCGCGGCATGCTGTGGAAATACCATGCCGTGCATCACGCCCCCGAGCAGGTGGAATGGCTGTCGGCGGCGCGCTTTCATCCCGTCAATATCGCCCTGGGCACCGCCACGGTCGACATCGCCTTGCTGCTCGCCGGCGTCTCGCCGGAAGTTTTCGTCGTGCTGGGGCCTTTCACCACCATCGTCTCGGTCTATGTCCACGCCAATCTCAACTGGACGCTGGGGCCGCTGAAATATGTTTTCGTCAGCCCGGTCTTCCACCGCTGGCATCATGTGAAATCGGTCCCCGACAAGAATTTCGCCAGCACGTTCCCGGTCTGGGACCTGATGTTCGGAACTTTCCACATGCCGGCGCATGAATTGCCGAAAGATTACGGCATCACGGGCGCGCACATGCCGGAAGGCTTGCTGCCTCAGCTTCTCTATCCGCTGAAAGCCTAGCGCCAGAATCGGCACTAACAGTTCCCGAAATCTCGAGCGGCGCATTCCGCGCCGCGACAAGCAGCATGGGCTTGCTCCCTCCCCCTTCGGCGCGAAGCGCCTGGAAGGGGGAGGTGTCGCAGCGAGGTGTTTGCGAAAGCAAACCCGAGCTGCGACGGAGGGGGGATCCGAAATAAAAAAGCCGCCCAAAGGGCGGCTGGGTTTTTAGAGGCTTGAGCGGACACCCGAGGCGGGCTGTCGAAGGGGCTGGGGGCGTTCCGGATCGGACGTCCGCTCGGGGATAAGAACGACCTGTCCCAAAGATCGTTCCGGGCGTCCTAATTTTTTTCTGAGGCCGCGATCTGGGTTCCATCGACCGGTTGCGGCGGAGTTCCATCGGCGGCGATGAAGAGCAGGCCGAACAACAGCGCCACCGCCAAAAGGCTTTCGACGGGATGATCGTGCAGGAAAACCGGCAGCTTGACGGTCATGATGTTCCTCTCTCCGGCGGACGGCCGCGCAGGGCGCCCGAAAAGACGCTGACGACCAGAAGAATGAGAAAAACCACCAGCAACAGCTTGGCGACGACAGCGGCGGCGCCCGCCAGGCCGTAAAAGCCCATATAGGCGGCGACCAGCGCCAGAACGAAAAATGCAAAAGCCCAGCCGAGCATGGCGGTCTGTCCGTATTTGCCCGGACATAAAACCACCATGATTGGTTCCCGGTTCCCGGAACCTTGTAGATTAATTTGAAAGCTGTGGATTACCCGGCCTGAGTAATTATCAGTCTAACTACCCGACCGGGTCCGGCGCCGCTTCAGCACCATTTCCGTCACCCCGGCCAGGCCGGCGCTCAGCACCGTCGCCCAGGGCAGATCCTTGGCCAAGGCACCCAGCAGCAGGGTGGCGAAACCGCCCGGCGGCGGCGGCGGCGGGCGCCGCGTCCGCATCACCAGCACAATCACCAGGCCGGCCAGCACCATAATGCCGCCGGCAACGGCATAGGCCGTCGCCGCTCCAACCTGGGCGATCAGGAAGGTGGCGCCAGCCAGGCCCAGAAGCCCGATGCCGAAAAAGACCAGCGCCGCCGCTGCGACCAGCAGAAGGATCTTGGTGGCGAGGCGCGCGAACATGGCTGACAGACTCCATCGAGACCGCAAGGTTACGCGATCTGGCTTATCAGACCTTTAGTGGACCCGCAAAAGGGGGCAAAGCCTTAGCGCCCCCGCGGCGCGTCGCGCCGCAGAAGAACAGCGCGGCGCGTCAGCGCCGCAGAAGAATAGCCCCGAGGAAGGCGCCGATGCCGCCCGCGATCAGGAGCGAGGCCAAAGGCTGCGCCCGCACCTGGGAACGCAGTTCGTCGGCATTGTCCTCGGCCCATTCCTGGGCCTCCTCGGAATATTCCAGCGCCTTGACCTTGGCTTCGCGAGCGGCCTCCTCGGCCAGCAGCATGGCGCGGTCGGCGACTTCCTCGGCGGCGCGCATCGCGGCGGTGGCCCGGGCCGAAGCCACTTCGCTCACATCGCCGTAAAGCCCCTTCAGATCACCCTGCAAGGCGTCGAAATCCGAACGCAGCGCGGCCAGACGCGCTTCGATATTGCCATTGGCCGTGGCCTTCTTCTTCGCCGCCATGTCGAACACTCCTGAAATGACCGTTCAAATATACAAACGTTATGCCGCCTGTTTGGCGACAGGGTGGAAAAACAAAGCCTGGCCTACCGTGGCCTGCACGGTTTCGGGCAGGAAAGGCTTGGCGATCAGATAGGTGGGTTCCGGGCGCTCGCCGGTCAACAGCTTCTCCGGATAGGCGGTGATGAAAATCACGGGAATATCGAAGGAAGCGAGAATTTCGCTGACCGCGTCGATGCCCGAACCGCCTTCGCCCAGGTTGATGTCGGCCAGCACCAGGCCGGGACGCTCGGAATGGGCCTTGGCCACGGCTTCGTCGCGGGTGGCGGCGATCGCCACCACCTTGTGGCCCAGCTCGGTGACCAGATTTTCCAGGTCCAGCGCGATGATGGGCTCGTCCTCGATGATCATCACCTTGCTGGCCAGCTGGCTGTCGATGGTCTTTTGCGCCCCCAGGATGGCGGCTTCGACCTCTTCGGGGGTCTCGTCCAGGATGAAGGCGGCTTCCTCCAGGCTGAAGGCCTCGACCGCGGTCAGCAGCAGGGCGGCCCGCTTGGCGGCCGAGAGAGAGCGCAGGCGGTTTTCCGGGCTTTTGGGGGCGCCGCCGGCCGGCTGGGCCTGCTCGTCATAATGCTCGGCGCCGGACTGCCAGATGGCATGGAAGAGCCGATAGAGGCCGACCCGGGGGGGGACCCCCTCCAGCAGGCTGTGATCCCCGGACAAAAGGGCGGTCAGGGCCGCCCGGACATGGGCATCCCCGCTGGTCTGGGATCCGGTTAAGGCCCTGGCGTAACGGCGCAAATAGGGAAGGTGCGGCGCAAGGGTCTGCGACATGCTCATGGAAAAGGCTCCTTCGGGGGGCAAGAAAAGCTCAGCAAGGGAACTTGCGCCAGTCTAAAAAGTTCCGCGCGGGGGGAACCGTTGGCGGCGAGATTCGTTGGAACCTGCGGGCAGGCAAATGGGGGGCACGTAGGTTTAACCCGCGGAGGGCCTTACGGCCCCGCCAAGATGGTCTGTCGGACACATGACACAGCAATGGGATACGACGGTGCCGAACGAGGATAAGCCTAACGAGAAGTCGCGCGCCATCCGTGCCCGGCAACGGGCGATCGGACGCGAGCTTCGCCGCATGTACGACGATGTCGCGCAGGAAGCGGTCCCTGACGAGTTCCTCGATCTCCTCAAAAAGATCGACAACGTCGCGGAGGGCAAAAAGTCGTGATGCCCGCTTCCTCTCCCACCCCCCGTACCGAGAAGTCCGAGAATCCGGACTTCAAGACCGAGCTTCTCTCCCTGGTCCCCTTCCTGCGCGCCTTTGCCCGCTCGCTGACCGGCAACCCGGAAGCGGCCGACGATCTGGCCCAGGAAACCCTGGTGAAGGCCTGGCAGAGCCGCAGCTCCTTCATTCCCGGGACCAATCTCAAGGCCTGGCTTTTCACCATCCTGCGCAACCAGTTCTATTCCGACCGGCGCCGCGCCTGGCGCCAGGCGCCCTGGGACCAGGAAGCGGCTGAGCGGATTCCCGGCGGCGGCGAGGACCAGGTCTATTCGGCGGAGCTTTCGGACACGGTGCGCGCCCTGCGCCGCCTCTCGGACGAGCAGCGCGAGGCCCTGATCCTGGTAGGCGCGGGCGGCTTTTCCTATGAAGATGCCGCCGCGATCTGCAAATGCGCCGTAGGCACGGTCAAGAGCCGGGTCGCCAGGGCACGCAAGACTTTGATAGATATTCTGGACGGGGACGACACGTTGGAAGATGTGGCGCGCCCCGCCGAGGGAGACGCGGCCCGTGAGATTATGGCGCAGCTTGACAAGCTCAGCCCCGGCGAGCCGAGCAAAAAGCGCCCCTAGTCCCCTTCCGCCGGAATCCGGCTGGACCCTACGCCGCCGCCTGCAACTGGTCATCACCATCGCCCTGCTGCCGATCGCCATCGTCAGCATCGTGCAGGGTGTGTCGCGGGCGCGGCTGGACGTGGAGGCGGTGCGCGAAAGGCTGGTGCAGTCGGCCCGCGCCACCGCCGCCAGCGATGAAAACCTCCTGGCTTCGGCCGAGCAGATTTTGCGGGCGGTGAGCAGCCTGCCGGATGTGCGCGACATCAGCGGCGACTGTGACGGCATCCTGGCCGATACCCTGATGGGGGTGCGCTATTTCTCCAACCTGTCGCGGGTCGATGCCGAAGGCCGCGTCGCCTGTTCGGCCATGCCGCTGGCCAAGGGGCTGGTGATATCGGACAATGAGGTCTTCCAGCGCGCCACCAAAGCCACCGGCCTGGTGGTATCCAGCGAAACCAGGAGCCGCGTCACCGGCCAGAATGTGATCGGCGCGGTGCTGCCGATGCGCAAGCCCGACGGCAGCTTCAACGGCGTGGTCGGCATCTCGCTGGATGTGCATTGGATCGACTATATGCTGCGCGCCAGCACCTTGCCGAAGGGGGCGGCGGTGGCGGTGTTCGACCGCAGCGGCCAGATCATCGCCGCCAACGATATGGATGCGGCCCGCGCCGTGGTGGCCTCGGTGCGCCAAAATGGCTTTGACGACGGTCAGTCGCATGACGTCCGCGATGCGCGCGGCAAGTCCTGGCAATACGCCACCGCCTCGCTGATCGGCGACACCATCTTCGTCGCCTATGCCATGGGGGCGACCCAGCTGTTCGGCTGGACCTATTTCCATGTCAGCGTCGATTTCCTGATTCCGATCCTGATGATCGCCCTGGCCTGGGGCGCGATCTGGTGGTTCGCCAACCGCGAGGTGACGCAATGGATCTTCTATCTGCGCCGCGTCGCCGCCGCCTATCGCAGCGGCCATTATGTCATCCGCCCCGACCTGATGGGGGCGCCGGCCGAATTCCGCATGCTGGGCGACGCCATGGGCGAGATGGCGGCGGGGATCGAGGATCGCGACCGCCGCCTGCATGAGGCGGTGGACCTCAAGACCACCCTGATCAAGGAAATCCATCACCGGGTGAAGAACAATCTGCAGATCGTGATGAGCCTGCTGTCGATCCAGGCCACCCAGGTCCGGGACGTCGGCGCCCGCGACGCCCTGATGCAGGCCCAGACCCGCATCAATGCCCTGGCCCTGGTCCATCGCATCCTCAATGAGCTGGAAAACCAGAGCACCCTGGACCTCAAGCATCTGCTGGAAGAGCTCTGCCGCCAGATCGCCGAAGGCATCGGGGCCGAGAATGTGCGGGTCGAGGTCGATGTGCCGCCGCGGGTGGTGACCGGCAGCGTCGCGGTGGCCCTGGCCCTGTTCACGGTCGAGGCCCTCACCAACATCTTCAAGCACGCTTTCCCGGGCCAGCGGCAGGGCGTGATCAAGGTGCGAATGGAGGAAACGGGCGATGGCCGGCTGCGGCTGTCGATTGCCGATAACGGCATCGGCTTCAGCGACGGCGAGGCCACCCGCAGCGTCGGCTCGCGCCTGATCAAGACTTTCGGGCTGCAACTGGGTGGGGTTTCGCAGGTCCGGTCGGTGGCGGGCGAGGGGACGGTGGTCGAGCTGATCTTCCCGGATCCCAACAATCAGCCACTGAGTCCTGTGGCGGTTTAGGGATGACAATTGGGGGCCCTAAAACGCATAGGAGCCCCCTCACTTCTGCTGAAAAAGCCGGTTTTTTCCGTCAGCGCCTGCCATTATATCTCTGCCGGAATCAGCGCAGGGACGGGCCATGGCCGACACATTTGACGTCATCGTGATCGGCGGCGGCCCGGGCGGTTACAACACCGCCATCCGCGCCGGCCAGCTGGGCCTCACCGCTGCCTGCATCGACAAGCGCGGCCAGTTCGGCGGCACCTGCCTCAATATTGGCTGCATTCCCTCCAAGGCGCTGCTGCACGCCTCCGAGCGTTTCCACGAGGCGCAACATGAGTTTGCCCAACTCGGCATCAAGGCCAGTGTCGAGCTCGACCTGCCCGCCATGATGGCGCGCAAGGACAAGGTGGTGGGCGAGCTCACCAAGGGCGTCGAATTCCTCTTCAAGAAGAACAAGGTCGAGCCGGTTGTCGGCGAGGCCAAGATCGTCGCGCCCGGAAAAGTCGAAGTGAAGGGCAAGGACGGCACCCGCACCCTGACGGCGAAGAAGATCGTCATCGCCACCGGCTCGGATGTCGCCAGGCTGCCCGGCGTCACCATCGACGAAAAGCAGATCGTCTCCTCCACCGGCGCCATTGCGCTGAAGGAAGTACCCAAGCGGTTGCTGGTGGTCGGCGCCGGCGTCATCGGGCTGGAACTGGGCTCGGTCTGGCGGCGGCTGGGCAGCGAAGTGACGGTGGTGGAATTCCTCGACCGCATCACTCCCGGCATTGACGGCGAAGTCGGCAAGGCCTTCCAGCGGGTCCTCACCAAGCAGGGCTTCAGCTTCCATCTTTCCACCAAGGTGGTGGGGGTGGAGAAAGCCAAGAGCGGCCTGAAAGTGACGGTCGAGCCGGCGGCTGGCGGCGAGCGCAGCAGCATCGAAACCGACATCATCCTGGTCGCCATCGGCCGGGTCCCCTATACGGCGGGCCTGGGGCTGGAAGCGGTCGGCGTGGCGCTGGACAAGCGCGGCCGTGTCGTCACCGACAATCATTACCGCACCAATGTGCCGGGCATTTTCGCCATAGGCGATTGCCGCGAAGGCGCCATGCTGGCGCACAAGGCCGAGGATGAAGCCGTGGCGGTGGCCGAGATCATCGCCGGCAAAGCGGGACATGTGAATTACGACGCCATTCCCTCGGTGGTTTACACCTTCCCGGAAGTCGCTTCCGTCGGAAAGACCGAAGAAGAGTTGAAGGCCGCCGGCATCGCCTACAAGGTCGGCAAGTTTCCTTTCACCGCCAATGCCCGCGCCAAGACCATCGCCGCCACGGAGGGCCTGGTGAAGATCCTGGCCGACGCCGCCACCGACAAGGTGCTGGGCTGCCATATCGTCGGGCCCGAGGCCGGCAATCTGATCGCCGAAGTGGTGCTGGCAATGGAGTTCGGCGCGGCTTCCGAAGACATCGCCCGCACCTGCCATTCGCATCCCACGCTGACCGAAGCGGTGCGCCAGGCCGCGATGGGTGTAGAAGGCTGGACGATGCAGATGTGACCCGGCGCGGGTCTTTTGCGCCGTGAGTTCGTCGCTCGTCGCTCATGGGCTGAAGTGCCCACTTCGCTCCTCGCTCCTGCTCACGTCACAAAATCCCTCGCGCGGGGTCAGCGCGTTCTTTCCAGGCTTATGTGCTCCGGCCGCACGCCCAGGCCCAGAATCCGCGCCGGAATCCGCTGCAGGATCGGAAAGCGGTCGAACAGCTTGACGAACAGCGGTGGCTGGATGGTCCGGCCGGTGGCGCGCAGGGTCGGCGCCAGCATCACATTCTGGGCCGCGATCTGGATTGCCTGCACCACCCGGGTGGGGAATTCGCGCCGCTTCTGGACCTTTTTGAGGTCGGCGAAACGTGGCGTGCCGTGCCGCATGATCGGTCCCAGGATATTGGCCGCCGCCACCGCATCCTGGATGGCAAGATTGATGCCGACCCCGCCGGCCGGCGACATGGCATGGGCGGCATCGCCGATGCAGAGCAGGCCGGGACGGGACCAGCGCTTCAGCCGGTTCACCGCCACTGTCAGCAGCTTAATCTGGTCGAAGCTCTGGATGGTCTCATCGACCCGGTCGGCGGCAAAGCCGGCAATGCTGCGCAGGCGCGAGCGGAAGCCGCTGAGGCCTTCGGCCCGCAGCGCGTCAAAGCCGCCCTTGGGAATACCATAGGCGCACTGCCAGTAATCGCCGCGGTAGATCATCACAAAAAAGACCCCACCCTGGATGCGGCCGATCAGATCGACCGGATCGCCCGGGCGATGCGGCAGGGTCAGCCAGAGGACATCGAAGGGCGCGCCGATCTCCTGCAACGGCAGGCCTGATTTTTCCCGCAAGACCGAGTGGCGGCCATCGGCGGCCACGGTGAGGCCGGCGCGAATCTGGACATTGCCGCGCGGGGTGCGCGCCAGCACGCCGGCCACCCGGTCCCCCTTGGCCAGAAGATCCCGCGCCTCGGTTTCCATCAGGAGATGAAAATGCGGATATTTCTTCGCTTCCCCGGCGATGAAATTGAGGAAGTCCCATTGCGGCATCAGGGCGATGAATTTGCACGCGGTGGGCAGATGGGTGAAATCGCCGATGGTGAAGCGCCGGTTGCCGAACTCTATCCGCACATGTTCGATTTTCGCATGCGGCAAGGCGAGGAATTGCTGCAGCAGCCCCAGCTCCTCCATCAGCTGCAGGGTCGAGGGATGCACCGTGTCGCCGCGGAAATCGCGCAGGAAGTCGCCATGCTTTTCCAGCACGGTGACATCGACGCCGGCCCGTGCCAGCAACAGCCCCAGCATCATGCCGGCAGGACCGCCACCGGCGATCGCACATGTGGTTGAAAGACTTTCCATGCTCTTTTTTGTTAGTGGTCGCGCCGCGAGGCCGTCCTACGGATGGTTCGCGGTCGCTCCGTGGTTGAAAGACTTTCCATTGGGGAGGCAGGCAGCTAGGTTCTTGTTATGCGTCCCAACAAGCTGAAACAAATCTGGGCCTCGGGCAAGGCGGCCAACAATTGCTGGCTGATGCTGCCGGCCGCCATCGCCGCCGAGCAGCTGGCGCGCCAGGGCTGGGACAGCCTTACCGTCGACCAGCAGCATGGCCAGGCCGATCATGCCGCCATGGTGGCGATGTTCACCGCCATCTCGACCACCGATGCCGTGCCGCTGGTGCGGGTCAAGGGCAATGACGCCGGCGATATCGGCCGCGCCCTGGATGCTGGCGCCTATGGCGTGATCTGTCCCATGATCGAGACGGTGGAGCAGTGCGAGCGTTTTGTCGCCGCCTGCCGTTATGCCCCGGATGGCAGCCGCTCTTATGGCCCGCGCCGCGCCGCCATCTATGCCGGCGACGATTATGCCGATCACGCCAATGAGACCATTCTGGCCATCGCCCAGATCGAAAGCGCCACGGCCATGGCCAATATCGAAGCCATCGCCCGGGTCCCGAGCCTGGACATGCTGTTCCTGGGGCCCAATGACCTCAGGCTCACCATGGGGATGCGGCCGCGCGCCAACATCGTCGAGCCCGAGATTATTGCCGCCGCCGAGCGGTTGAAGGCGGTGGCGCATGCCCATGGCCTCAAGGCCGGCATTTTTTGCGGCAATCCCGACGACGCCTTGGCGATGATCGCCAAGGGCTTCGACTTCGTCACCGCCATCATCGACGATTCCCTGCTGGGCGCCGGCGCCGCCATGCGCCAGCGTTTTGGCCCCTAACGGAATTTTTCAAACCGTTTCAATCGCGGCCATGCTACAAGAACGACGTCAACAATCTTTGAAAGGAGGTGATCCAGTGTCTCATTGTCATCTAGTGGCCGCGAGCTGGATCCTCGTTTCGACCGGGGTCTGCGTCTAAGCCTCGCGTTCCAGCGAAGACAATGGAAGGGCTGTCTCGGATAGAGGCGGTCCTTCTTGTCTTTTATGGCGCCTTGCCGGAAGCTGGATGGCGGAAGGAAACGCCATGAAACGCGGCCTGCTTTTGTTGTGCGCCCTGCTGCTGGCCGCGCCGGCAAGGGCGCAATTGCCCGCGCCGTCCGATCCCGCCCCCGCCGACTGGAAGCTGATTCCGGACGATGAAATCCTGGTGATGACCCTGTCCGGCAACCGGACGGTGGTGATCCGCCTGGTGGCGCGGCTGGCGCCAGCGCATGTCGCCAATATCCGCGCCTTGGCCAATGCCCATTGGTGGGATGGCGCCAGCATCTACCGGGTGCAGGAGAATTTCGTCGCCCAATGGGGCGATCCCACCGAGAAGAAGCCGCTGCCCGCCGGCATGACGGAATCGCCGCCCGCCGAATTCGAGATTGGCGCTTTCACCCCGGCGCAGACCCTGTCGAAACACGACGCCTATTCCACCGCCTCCGGCTTTACCGCCGATGGCTGGCCGGTGGCGAGCAACGGCACTGCCGCCTGGCTGACCCATTGCTATGGCGCCGTCAGCGTGGCGCGCGACGCCCTGCCCAATACCGGCAGCGGCGCCGCCCTGTTCACGCCCATCGGCCAGTCGCCGCGGCGGCTGGACCGCAACTATGCGGTGGTGGGGCGCGTCATCGAAGGCATGCAATTTCTATCCGCCCTGCCGCGCAGCGGCGCGCCGCTGGGCGTCTATGCCGATGAACGCGAGCGCACACCCATTATTGCGGTGCGGCTGGCCAACGAATTGCCGGCGGCACAGCGGCCCCATTTCGCCTATCGCAGCACCGACAATGTCCGCTTTGCCGCGCTGATCGCCGCGCGGGAAAATCCGTCCGGGATGGTGGCGTCGGGCGGCGTCGATGTCTGCGATATGCCGATGGCGACAATGCGGGTAAGATCGGCGCCCTGAGAGGCTTGTAAAAAGTCCCCGCATGAATGGCGCCCAATCCCTGGTCCGCACCCTGGCCGACAGCGGCATCGCGCTCTGCCTGGGCAATCCCGGCACCTCCGAGATTCACATCGTGGCGGCGCTGGACAGCGAGCCGCGCTTAAAGGGTGTGCTCTGCCTGTTCGAGGGCGTGGGCGCGGGGGCGGCGGACGGCTATGCCCGCATCACCGGCAGGCCGGCCGCCACCTTGCTGCATCTGGGTCCCGGCTTCGCCAATGCTATCGCCTGGCTGCACAATGCCCGCAAGGCCGGCCAGCCGGTGGTGAACATTGTCGGCGATCACGCCCGCGCCCATGCGCAATACACCCAGGCACCGCTTTCCAGCGACATCATGGCGATCTGCGGCAGCGTCTCCGACTGGCTGCATCGTAGCCGCAGGCCGGAAGAGGTGGCGGGCGATGCCGCCCGCGCCGTACAGGCGGCGCGCAGCGGCAAGATCGCCACCCTGGTGCTGCCGGCCGATTGCAGTTGGGAAGAGGCCGGCGGTCCGGCGCCACCGCTGCCGGCGCCGGAATTGCCGCGGGTGGACGCCGCTGCGATTGAAAAAATTGCCGCTGCCCTTCGCAACGGCAAGCGCACGCTGCTGCTGCTGCGCGGGCGTGTGCTGGAATCAGCGGGACTGGAAGCTGCCGGCCGCATCGCCGCCGCCACCGGCGCCCGCCTGGCGCATGACTATTTCAGCCCCCGCATCACCCGCGGCGAGGGCATGCCGCCAGTCGAGCGCATTCCCTATTTCGCCGAGGAGATTGTCGAGCATCTCAAAGGCCTGGAGCAGATCGTGCTGGTGGGCGCGCCCGAGCCGGTGACCTTCTTCGCCTATCCCGGCAAGCCCAGCTGGGTGACGCCGGAAGGTTGCGAACTCCTCGCCCTGGCGATGCCTGGGCAGGACGGTGTCGCCGCGTTGCGCGACCTGGCCGAAGCCTTGAACGCCAGGACGCCGGCGGCGCCGACGCCATGGCTGCGGCCCGAGTTGCCGCCCGATGGTCCACTCACCAGCGACGCCATGGGCCGGATCATGGCCCGGCTGATGCCGCCGGATGCGATTCTTTCGGATGACTCTCTCACCGCCGGCCCGGGCTTGCAGCAGCATCTGGTCAACGGCCCGCGCCATGATGCCCTCTTCCTCACCGGCGGCGCCATCGGCGATGCCGCCCCCATGGCACTGGGCGCCGCTCTCGCCGCACCCGAACGCAAGGTGATCGCCGTCTCGGGCGATGGGGCGGCGATGTATTCCCTGCAGGCGCTGTGGAGCATGGCGCGGGAAAAGCTGGACGTGACGACCATCATCTGCGCCAACCGCAGCTACAATATCCTCAACCTCGAGCTTTTCCGCGTCGGCCCGATCAATCCCGGCCCCAAGACGCTGGGCATGCTGAAGCTGGACGATCCCGCGCCGGACTGGGTGAAGCTCGCGCAAGGCTTCGGCGTCGAAGCCTCCCGGGCAGAAACCAGCGCCCAGTTCGCGACCCAGTTCGCCGATGCCATGCAGCAGCGCGGGCCGCGTTTGATTCAGGCGGTGCTTTAGTTAGCTGGCTTGCCAGCCGTAGCTCGCGAAGCGAGCGAAGGCTGGTAGCCCCGGCCGGACTCGAACCGGCACATCCCTTTCGGAACAACGGATTTTAAGTCCGGTGCGTCTACCAGTTCCGCCACGGGGCCCTGGGGCAATCAAATACTGAGTAAGGGACGGGAGCGCAAATCCGGTGCGGGCTGTCTCAAATGGCGCCAGGTTGGAAAGGCACTTCTTCGTCATCCTTCCATACGCTCGCTATGCGATTGCCATCCGGCAAGGTCAACACGCCGGCGCCGTTGCGCTTGCCGTTGGCATATTCGCCTTCGAATTGCGCATCCGGCTTGCCGTTTTCCGTCCACTTCAGGACACCCTTGCCGGAAGCCAGGCCGTCCTTGCAGCCTCCCGACCAGGTCACCGCTTCATTGGGCTGGGGCGCCGGATTCCAGATTTTGCAGGGCTGGTTGGTCGCGGTGATCCAGCCCGGCGAGGCCGTCTGGTCCTGCGCGGCGGCAGGAAGCAGCGCGCCACCTGCCAGCGCAACAAGGATGGCGGAAATCAGGCTGGCGCTGCGGACCATTTCATTCTCCATAATAAACGTGGGAAGCGGTGTGCCCAGCCCAGCCTACGCGATTGGCTCCAAAATACTAAGGGAGCTCCCGGTTCTTAAGTCCAAGTGCGGCGATCGGTTCCCCGCGGGAAAGCCAGGTCCGGGCGCTAAGTGATTTCCATGTCCAGCAGAAGCGCGGCCAGGCACTTGCCATGGGCATCCAGCGCCAGGGAGCGGGTGACGCCACCGCCCAGCGCGCTCTGCAGCACGAAATTCAACGCCCCCAGCGCCGGCAGTTCATGCCGGACGATCTCGCCTTTCACGATCCCACCCAGGCAGTCCTTGACGGCTTGCGGGGTCACGGCCTGCCGCAGCCGGGCGAAATCCTCGCTGCGATAGGCGATCACGCTGATGTTGGAGATGTCGCCCTTGTCGCCGGAGCGGGCATGGGCGAGGTCGCGCAGCTTCACGAGACACCTTCCCAGTGGATGCGCGGGGCGATGCGATGGCGCGGCAGGAAGGTCGAGGCGGCGGCGATCACCGGCTTGGCGAACTGCGTGACGCCACCGCCGCCTGCCGGGCCATTGGTGTAGAGCGCCTCCACCTCCCGCCCGATCCAGGCCGCGGCTTGTGGCGTGCGTGTCCGCGCCGCGACGCGGGCCCGCACTTCGTTCTGCGCCACCGGCGGCGCGGCGGCGGGCGCGACCGCGTTCACCCCGATCAGGTCCAGGCGCAGTTCGATGATCTCCCCGCCCAGGCGCTTCAACCGCTCTTCGACAATGGCCAGCGCCAGTTGCCCGCGCGCCACGCAACCAGGCCCGGCATAGGAGATCTGGCCCTCGCCCATGTAACCCTCATGATAGCCGAGCGTGACCTTGAGCTGCTCCGGCCGTTCCGTGCCGCTGCCGCCGCTGACGGCGACCTTATCCGGTCCGCATGCTTCCAGCCGCACGTCGCGGAAATCGGCGGTGACATCCGGCGTCAGATAACAGGCCGGATCGTGCAGCTCGTACAGCAGCTGCTCCTTGCAGGTCGCGGGCGTGATGCAGCCGCCGCTGCCCGGCAGCTTGGCGATGACGGCCTCGCCATTCGCCGTCACATCGGCGAAGGGAAAACCCAGATCGGCCAATCCCGCCACATCTGTTCCCGCCACATCCTTGACGCCGGGATCGGCGAAGTACCCGCCGCTGACCTGGCCGGCGCATTCCAGCAGATGCCCCACCACCGTGCCTTGGCCCAGGCGCCGCCAATCCTGCCAGGACCAGCCAAAGGCATGCACCATCGGCGCAAGGAACAGCGACGGGTCGGCGACGCGGCCGGTGATGACAATGTCTGCGCCTTCCGCCAGCGCCTGGGCCAGCGGCTCCGCTCCCAGATAGGCGTTGGCCGCGATCAATTCGCCCGGCCATTCCGCCACCGTGCCGCCCTCCAGCAGCGGCGCAGCGGGAGAAATTTGCGCCAGGACATCGTCGCCGGTGATGGCCGCGATTTTCAAAGGCTTCAGTTTCAGCTTGCGGGCGATGGCGGCGGTGGCCCGCGCCGCCGCCACCGGATTGGCGGCGCCCATGTTGGAGATGATCGTGACGCCATTGGCGGCGGCGGCGGGCAGCACCGCCGAGAGCCGCTCCTCCAGCAGCGGATCGTAGCCCGCTTCCGGGTCATCGCGCCGGGCCCGCACCGCCAGCGCGATGGTGCGCTCCGCCAGGCATTCAAACACCAGATAGTCCAGCGCGCCGCGTTCGGCCAACGCCATAGCCGGATCGATGCGGTCGCCCGAAAAGCCCGCTCCGCTGCCGATCCTGATCCGCTCGCGCCCCATGACAGCGGCAGAGTGGCCGAGCGGCCCGCCGCGCCCAAGCGAATTTTTGCGGAGGCTTCCCGGCTGGGGCTTTCGGGGGCAGTATCGGCAAAAATACCGGGGAACGCCGTGCGCACTCTCACTCCGTTGCTGGGCCTGACCGGGGGCATGGTCCTGGCGGCCCTGGCCTCTTTCGTCGTCCACGAGGCGCGGGCGCAAGCAGGCGATCCCTGTGCCGCGCTGGCCGGCGCCGTGCTGGCGGGCGGACGCGTCGAGACGGCCGAGGCCAACCTCTCCGGCACGGTGGCGGGCGGGCGCGGCGCCGCCCTGACGGGACTGCCGGGCTTCTGCCGCATTCGCGGCTTGGCGACACCGACGCCGCGCTCGCGCATCCATTTCGAAATCTGGCTGCCCCTGACCGGCTGGAACGGCCGGATCGCAATGATCGGCAATGGCGGCTACAGCTCCGCCATCAGCGTCAATGAATTGGCCGCCCTGGTGCGCCAGGGCACGGCCGCGGTCGCCACCGACACCGGCCATGACGGCGGTGAGCTCGATTTCGGCTATGGCAATGACGACGCCATCGCCGACTGGGGCAACCGGGCGGTGCATGAAAGCATCGTCGCGGCCAAGACCCTGGCCAGCCGCTTCTATGGCCGCGCCCCGCGCTATTCCTATTTCGCCGGCTGCTCCACCGGCGGCCATCAGGCCCTGATGGAGGCGCAGCGTTATCCGGCGGATTTCGACGGCATCCTGGCGGGCGATCCCGGCAACAACCGCACCAACCTCAATTTCGGTTTTCTCTGGCAGTTTCTCGCCAACCATGAGCCGGGCGACAACAGCCATCCCATCCTGAGCGCGCCGGACCTGACGCTGGTCAACCGCTTCGCCGTCAAGCAATGCGATGCGCTGGATGGGGTCAGCGATGGCGTCATCGGCGATCCGCGCCAATGCGGTTTCCAGCCGGCGCAATTGCGCTGCGCCGCCGGCAAGACGCCCGACTGCCTTAGCGATCGCCAGGTCCGCGCCCTGGAGCAGATGTATGCCGGGGCGCGCCGCCGCGACAGCGGCGAAGCCGTCTATCCCGGATGGCCGGTGGGAAGCGAAGCGCCCGAAGGTGCCGGCGGCTGGCAGGCTTACTGGGCCAATCCGCAACGGCCGGAAGAACCGCAGCGCGTCGAATATTTCCGGCGCTGGGTCTTCAATGATGCGGGCTGGAACTGGTGGTCGTTCGATTGGAGCAAAGGCGTGGATGCGGCGCGCGCCCGCATGGCGCCGCTGGTGGATGCGGTCTCGCCCGACCTTTCGGCATTCGAGCGCCGCGGCGGCAAGATCATTTTTTACCAGGGCTGGGCCGATCCGGTGGTCTCCGCTACCGATACCATCGCCTATTACCAGCGCATGACGGCGGCGACGCCGCGCGCGTCGGCCTTCAGCGCGCTTTTCCTGGTGCCGGGGATGGGCCATTGCAATGGCGGCCCGGGCGCGACGGAATTTTCCGCCGGCCCCGATGCGTCCGGCAATATCGCGCTGGCGCTGCAGGACTGGGTCGAGAAGGGCGCCAAGCCCAGCCGCATCCTGGCGGTGCATCGCCCGGCGCGGCAGAGCATAGCCGCCTTCTCGCGGCCGCTTTGTCCCTGGCCGCAACTGGCGCGTTACAATGGCAGCGGCGATGTCGCCGACGCCGCCAGCTTCGCTTGCCGCTGATGCTGGTCCTGGTCGGCATCCTGGTGATCTGCGGCCTTCTGGCCGCGATCCTGTTCAACCGGCTGTCGCCCATCGCCGCCCTGATCCTGATGCCAGTCGCCGGGGCGCTGGCGGCCGGCTTCGGCCTGCAAACCGCGAAATTCATGGTCGCGGGCATTTCCGAAATCGCGCCGGTGGCGGGCATGTTCGTTTTCGCCATCCTGTTTTTCGGCGTCATGACCGATGCCGGCCTGCTGGAGCCGCTGCTGCGGCGGATCACGCATCTGGCGGGCTCGCGCCCGTCGCTGATCGTTCCGGCCACGGCGCTGCTGGCCTTGCTGGTGCATCTCGACGGTTCCGGCGCGGTCTGCTTCCTGGTGGTGATTCCCGCCATGCTGCCGCTGTATGACAGGCTGGGCATGGACCGCCGCATCCTGGCTTGCGCCGCATCGCTGGCGGCCGGCGTCAATGTACTCCCTTGGACCGGTCCCACCTTAAGGGCCGCCGCGTCGCTCAAGCTTCCGGTGATGGAAATTTTTCGCCCGCTGGTCGGCGTCCAGCTTGCCGGCCTGGTCTTCGTCTTCGCCGTCTGCTGGTGGCTGGGGCGGAAGGAAGAGCGCCGGCTGGCGGCGGCACCGGCCGGCTTCACCGCCGATCCCGAACTGTCGGCCGCTGCTGACCCCTCGCTGCAGCGGCCGCGGCTGTTTCCGGTCAATCTGCTGCTGACCGCTGTGATCCTGGGGGAGATGATCTTCAGCCCGGTGCCGCCGGTGGTGCTGTTCATGGTGGGCACGGCATTGGCGCTGCTGATCAATTACCCCCACGCCGCCGACCAGCGCGCCCGTGTCGATGCCCATGCCCGCGCGGCGCTGCTGATGGCCGGCGTTCTGCTCGCAGCCGGCGCCTTTACCGGCATCATGACGGGGACCGGCATGCTCAGGGCCATGGCCGGCGCGGCGGTGGCGGTGGTGCCGGCGGGCGCGGGCAGCCATATTCCCTTCGCCCTCTCCCTGATCGCCATGCCGCTCAGCCTGGCCTTCGATCCCGACAGCTTCTATTTCGGCGTGCTGCCGGTGGTGGCGCAGACGGCGGAGAGCCTGGGCGGCACCGCGGTGCAGACGGCGCAGGCGGCCCTGCTGGGCCAGATGACCACGGGCTTTCCCGTCAGTCCCCTGACGCCCGCCACCTTTCTGGTGGCGGGCCTCAGCGGGATCGATCTCGGCGCCCACCAGCGCTTCAGCTTCCCGCTTCTGTATGCCGCCTCGCTGGTGATGGTGGTGGCGGCGCTGGTCCTTGGCGTCTTTCCGCTCTGATGGGGTGCCGCATGTTTCGCCGCATGCTGTTGCCGTTGCTGCTGCTGGCCGGACTCGCGCCGGCCCAGGCCGGCTTGCGCGAATTGTCAGTGGAAAGCCGCAAGCCCTGGCCCGCCGATCCCACCCGCTATGAATTGCTGGAAGGCCATTTCAGCGGCGAACTCGATCCCGCGGCACGGCAGAACCGTATCATCAACGACCTGGCGCTCGCTCCACGCAACCAACAGGGCCGCGTCGCCTATCGCGCCACCTTCGCCATCCTGCGGCCGCTGGGCGCCCCCTCGGGCCTGCTGGTCTATGACGTCGCCAATCGCGGCCGCATCAATCCCACCGCCTTCGGGGAAGGCCATGTCAGTGTGGTCAGCGGCTGGCAGGGCGACCTGGCGGCGGCGCCCGGGCTCCAGTCCATCGAAGTGCCGGTGGCCCACGCCCGCGATGGCGGTCCGATCACCGGGCCCGTGATCGCCCGCTTCCTCAACATGTCCGCCGGCATCACCACCCTCGACATCAAGGGCGGGCCTGCCGGCGGTATTGGCGGGCGCGCCTTCGCGCCGGCAAGCACCGAAGGCGCGCGGTTGATCAAGGCAAGCAGCGACAGCGCCGAACCGGTGGAGGTGCCGCGTTCCGATTGGGCCTTCGGCGATTGCAGCGCGACGCCATTTCCCGGGAAAGCAGACTTGGCCAAGCTCTGCCTCAAGGGCGGCTTCGATCCGCGTTATGCCTATACCCTGTCCTTCACGGCGCAAGACCCGAAGATCCTCGCCATCGGCTTCGCCGCTACCCGCGATCTTGTCTCCTTTCTACGCCATGGTGTGCGCGATGCCGCCGGCAATCCCAATCCGCTGGCGGGTCAGGTCCGCAAAGCCATCGGGCGCGGCGTTTCCCAGTCGGGCAATTTCCTGCGCAGCTACCTGCATCTGGGCTTCAATGAAGACGAGAGCGGGCGCATCGTCTTTGACGGCCTCAATCCCCTGATCGCGGCGCGCCAGAATCCGATGAATTTCCGCTTCGCCAATCCCGGCGGCGCCGCCGAGCTTTATGAACCCGGCAGCGACGGTGTGGTGTGGTGGGCCGGCTATGCCGATACGGCGCGGGGCCTCGCCAGGGCCAGCCTGCTGGATCGCTGCAACGCCAGCCGCACCTGTCCCAAGATCGTGGAGATCATGGGCTCCTCGGAATTCTGGGGCTTGCGGGCGTCACCCGATTATGTCGGCACCGATGCCAAGGCCGACCTGCCGCTGCCCGCCAATGTACGGCGTTATTTCACGCCAGGCGTGACCCATGGCGGCGGTCGCGGCGGCTTCACCTATGAGACCCGCCCGGCCGGCGGTTGTGTCCTGCCGGCCAATCCCAATCCGGCCTCCGATACCTACAGCGCGCTCTTCCAGGCGCTGGTGGCCTGGGTGATGCAGGGCACCCAGCCGCCGGCCAGCCGTTATCCCACCCTGGCGGCAGGCGAACTTGTGCCGCCCACCGCCGCGGCGATGGGTTTTCCCGCCATCCCCGGACAGCCGGCGCCTGACGGGCATCTCAATGTCCTGCTGCAATATGATTTCGGCGCCGGCTTCAATGCCGCGGATCTCAGCGGCGCCATCGGCCGCCAGCCGCCGCTTGTGGTGAAGACGCTGCCGTCACTGGTGCCGCGCACCGATGCCGATGGCAATGAGCTGGCCGGCATCCGCTCGGTCCAGCTCCAGGCGCCGCTGGGCAGCTATCTGGGCTGGAACGAAACGGCCGGCGGCTTTCAGAAAGGCACAGGCTGCGGCTTCCAGGGCGGCTATATTCCCTTTGCCGCCACGCGCCAGCAGCGCCTCGCCGCCGGCGATCCGCGGTCCTCACTGGAAGAGCGTTACGGCAGCAAGGCCAATTATGTCGCCAAAGTCCGGCAGGCGGCGCAGCAACTGGTGACGCAACGCTTCCTGCTGCCGGCCGATGCCGACCGGCTGGTGCAGGAAGCCGAGAAGGCGGTCCTGCCCCTGCCGTGACAGGTCACTCCCCGCCGCCGCCTGCGCCGTCGGCCTGCAGGCTGTTGGCGGCGGTGGCGATGGGATGGATCGAGACCCGGGTGGCCATCGCCCCGGCATGGCCGGAGCGGTGCCAGCGTCCCGCCGGGGCATAGACAATGTCGCCCTGCACGGCGCTGACAAAGGGCACGCCTTCGATCTGGAATTCGACATTGCCTTCCAGGATGAACCAGAACTCCGAGGTGCCGTCATGGAAATGGCCCAGCTGGCTGGGCGGCGGCGTCGGCGCGCCGGGGGCGCGGTTGATGTTGGCCGCGGTCTCGCCGTCACGGATAAAGCCGCCGGGGGCGCGGCCATTGGCGTCGATCACTTCCTTCTGGAAATCCAGATAAGGCTTGGTGGTGCCGTAAGAGGCGGGGGCGCCCTGCAACGTCACCTGCTGGTATTTGAAGCCCTTCACCGGCGTCGGGGTTTCGCTGAGCGGATAGAAAGGCACGGCGCGGGTGTGGGTCACCTCAAAGCGCAGGACCGGCTCATCGCCCACCGTTTCCATCGCATACTGGATCCGGGCGGGCACCTGCACCACAAAGCCCTTGCTGGCGATGAAAGGCTCCTGGCCCTGCAGGGTGACGCGCATCTGGCCCGCCTGCACGAACCAGAACATCGAGCTGTCGACATAGAACTGGGTCTTGGTCTTCTCGCCCGGCGCCATCTGGATATAACGGCCGCTGAGGCCGCCGGCATCGCGCACCACCAGCTCGTTCCAGCTTTTCTGCCTTGCATGCTTTTTGACCAGGTCGGCCAGCTTCACATGCGGCTTGTTGGGGGCGACGAACGGCGCCAGCAGCGGCTTGGGGGCCCAGACCGTCACCGGCGGACCGCCGCGTCCGGCGCCACGTCCTGCTGTGGGGGCGGCCGGCGCGGCCGCCTGATCCTGGGCAAAGCTGCTCAGCGGCAGGCAAAGCAGCAGCGAGGCCAACCCCGCCCGAAGCGCAACTCTCATGAAACCCCCCATATGGTTCTTTTGCCGGGAAGCTTATCGCGAGGCGGCGAAGAACGCCAAATGACGGAGGTTTCAGGTCGTCCGGCAATCGGGGCAGGGCAGCACGACGGGTGGCGCCAGCGCTTCAGCGAAACTTTCGCGCGGCTCATCCGGCCAGACCGCCAGCCCGGTGCGGCCGCAGGCCGGGCACTGCACCGCCACCACGACATGGTCACGCGTCAGCGGCGCTTCCGGATAAGGCTGGGATGAACACATGATGCGGGCAGGTCGCACGCCGCCGCATGCAAAGTCCACGCGCAATTAAATGTTGGCGCGCGCACGCTTCACGATGTCGCTGCCTTGCGCCGCAGCCACACAAAAGTCCCGTTCAGGCGCGGGCCTTCCAGGTCACCAGGATAGCCACCACCACCGCCAAGATGATGGCGTGCAGCAGCGGGAAGAGAGCATCATCGTCCCGCCGTGGCTGCAGTGAGCGGTTCGGAATCCTCCAGCGTCATCTGCATGGTCAGGCTGATCTGGCCTTCGACGAAATGGCCGGAATAGACCTGGCCGTTGCGTAAGAGCGCCACGGTGCAATGGGCATGCACCACCGCCCGGCCATTGGCGTCGCGCCTGATGTTGCCGACGAAGGAGGTGACTTCCATCTCCTCATTCAGGCGGATGATCTTGAAGGCGCGCTTTTCGGGGTCCTGCCAGCCGATCACGGCATGGTCGAAGGCGCCGATGGCGGTGAAATGACTGGCGGTGAGATGGTTCTTCTCGGCGAACTCCGCCAGGCCGGCCGCCACTTCATCGCCCTTGGCGAAAGTGATCTGGAATGTGCGGACGCGTGGATTGAGTTCGTTGGCCTTGAGGCCCGGCGCCTTGCCGGTCGGCGGCGGCCCGGCGGCGCGCTGGAGATATTCCGGTGCCGGCATGTCTTGGGCGTGGGTGGGGGCGGCGGCGGGCAGGGCGAAAGCAAGCAGGATGGCGGACGCGACCAGAATACGGTTCATGGCGTGCTCCCCGGTCTGTGTGCCCTCTTGGCGGGGCGGGGCATCTTCGCATGACGGCCGGGGAATGTCAGGCGGCGCTAGATCGCCTCGATCCCGGCGGCGCTGGCCGCCTGCCATTCCCGGTCATTGTCCTGGCGGAATTCGGCCTGTCCGCCGGGATGGGAATGATAATTGCCGATCACCAGCGGCAGGCGCAGAAAGCGGGCCTGCTTCTGCCGCAGCAGCTCCCAGAACACCGCATCGCCGATGCATTTGATGGTCTGTCCGTCCGACAGCCGCCAGGGATAACGGGGAATCACCAGATGCGCCGTCATCGGCCACATCGTGGCGGGACCGCGGGTGTTGCCTTCCAGGCTGCTGCCCATCCGGGCGGGAATGCCGGGCGGCGGCGGCCATTTGGTGGGGTTGGGAAGGGCGTCGGCGGCAAAGCAGGGCGTGACGGCGTCGGTCTCTTCCCGCGAAAAACAGATGCGCCATTCGCCGCCCACCAAGGTGGCGTTGTCCTGGCGCAGCGCCGCCGCCATCTTTTCGACCGCGTCGGGCGCCAGCCGGTCGTCGAGGTTCAGGTTCATCACCAGCGGCGTCTTCACCGCCGCCAGCGCCAGATTCCAGGCCTGGTAGATGGTGAGGGCTTCGCCCGAGGCGATGGTCTGCGCTTCCAGCCTCGCTGGTGGGGTGTCGCCGCCGTCAAAGACGTAAACGACATCGACCGGCACGGTCTGGCGCCGCAGATTTTCCCGATGGGATTGCAGCAGCGCGTGGCGATCGGGGTCCTTGTGCCAGACGGCACAGAAGACGGTGACGTCGTGCATCGGCCCCGCCGCCTTCGGCTTGCCGCCTATCTTTTCTTGGCGATGCGGGGCTTGGGCGCCGCCACCGGCTCGGCGGCCTTGGCGCGGGCTTTTTCCAAAGCCTCGGCGGAGTTGATGGAGCGGCGCTCAATGGCGGCCGCGGACATGTCGTCGGGGATCTTGGGCATGGGGGCTCCGTTGTTGGGCCGGACCCTAGTCCCCGTTCCCGGCTCCGGCAACCGCCATTTGGTCCGGTCGCATCAGTGCCTGATGCATGGCATGGGCATAGGAAAGCCTAATTTGCATCAAGGGGTTATGGAACTTCGAAGGGCGGCGGCCGGCACCTCCGGCCCTCGGACGGCGTCAGGGAAAGGGCTTTCCGCGGACCCTGTCCCGCCGGCCCGGGAACCTGGATGGCTTCGCAGCCGTTATGGGTAAAGCGAGCGAGGGACACATGTTCTACCGGGGTAAGCGGCTGAAGAGGATCGAGCTTCAGGGCGACGAGTGTGTGGAGATCATCCACCGGCCTGACGGGATGTTCCAGTACATCCATCGCAGCCCCTGCAACGACAATATCAGCCAAAATCCAACCTTCGAATCCGGGCCGTTCATCAGCGCCGAAGCTGCGGAATTGGCGGCGCGCCAGAAATTCAAACTGGCCTGACTGTTTGCGGCTTCTGCCGTTTCGATCCGACAGAACCAGAGCGCCCTACAGGGCCATGCCGATTTTGTTCAAATCATAGTGTTTCGGCGACGGCGTTTTCTCAGGCACTTCGCGGATGCAGCCGGGCGAATTGGGCCAATCCATGTCGAGTTTGCCGCTGCCACCCAGGTTTCTGCCCGGAATGAGAAACCCGCCGCTCATGACGAAGCCGGGGCCGGACACTTGCAGGGCCGGCGAGCGCGCCGCCTCCGCCAATTGTTTGCAGGCAGGCGCTTGGGCGGATTTGTCGTAGCCATTGGCGCAACCCGCCAGCACCAGGGCGGACGCGGCAATCGACAGGATTCGGTTCATGTCCGCGTCTCCTATTTGGCTTCGCGCTTCTGGCCGGAGGGTCCTTTAGGCATGGGTCACCCAAGCATACAGGCAACCAATGAGAATGGCGGCGATGCCGCCATAGAAGGCCAGTGGGGAGCCGTCCAAAAGCCTAGTCAGCCAGTCCCGATAGTACTGGTCAGGTGGTACCTTGCCGGTCCAAGCCTTGGAGGGGTGTTTGCGGGTCATGCCGGACCCTAACCCCCGGTCCGGCCCCCTTCAATCCTGCCCGGGGACAAACTGTACCAGTGCCCAATGCGCGGCACTGGTTCAGTTTGACCTGGGGTTGTGGTAGAGTTGCCCCCTGTTTGGGAGGGCCACATGACAAAGTTCAAGCTTGTCATTGTTCTGCTTTGCCTTGGATTGCTGGGGGCGATGCCCTTCGTAATCGGCGCGTCCAAACCAGACACCACTGGCGATCAGCGGGTATCCACCGTTCAGGGGCAAACTGTCCTCCAACGGCAATTGGCTGTCGCGCGAGCCGAGGAATCAGGCGGCCCAATCGTAGCCGAACAGATCAACGTAGCCCGGCAATGGGCGGACGGGGGCAAATACAAGGAAGCCTTGGCAGTTATTGATGGAATAAAAGGTATTCCCGACAAGACCTCCTTAGCCAGTCTCATAGACGAGATGCGCCAGGATTGGCTCGTTAAGATCGAGAGCGCGCCGGGCTCTCAGGCCCGCTAGGTATTTTCCGCTTCTTCGCAATGCGCGGCACTGGTTCAGTTTGACCTAGGGTTGTGGAAGCTTCGGATTGCGGAATGCCGCGACAGCTTGGGTTAGGACGCAGGCTAGCGCGCACGGACCAATAAGGACCGCCGCCCAAAAGCCCAACCCGTAATTGCCGAGCGCAAAAAACACTACGCACGCCAGCACATCCAGTACCAGCGCCCATCGGGCAATCTTAAGCGGCATTCGCCGGTTCAATTGCTTCCCATTCCTCGACCAGCTTCACGATATCGCCGATATCCCAAAGGCACTGCTCAAGGCCGCAGGCCATGGCCGGGGACATGCGAACCGCTGAATTGATCCGGGCGAAATTGTAGAACGTCGTATAGAGCGCCACCATGGCGACATGGTTGTCGATCTTCTTGGAATGGCTGGCCGTCAGGCGGTTAAACCGCTTCATGTGCTGGCGCATGGTCTGGTTATGCTTTTCCACATAGGACGTGGAAGCCAGCGCCTAATGCGCGGCCGCTCCCAGGATAACATATTGATTATAAACGGCTTGAAAAGGGATGCTCAACCCCTGATTGCAGGTGTTTGACTCGTCTGGGCCGCTGCCTTATGTCCGCGCCTCTTCCGGCAGCAAAGGCCGGGCAAAACGACCAGAGGACCCCAAAGGTCCTCAAAGAGGACAAATGAGCAAGCGCGAGAATTCCAAGTACAAGATCGATCGCCGCATGGGCGAGAATATCTGGGGCCGCCCCAAGAGCCCCGTCAACAAGCGCTCCTATGGTCCGGGCCAGCACGGCCAGCGCCGCGCCAAGAAGCTGTCCGACTATGGCACCCAGCTGCAGGCCAAGCAGAAGCTCAAGGGCTATTACGGCAACATCACCGAGCGCCAGTTCCGCAAATACTACCAGGATGCCGCCCGCCGCCCCGGCGACACCGGCGAGAACATGATCGGCCTGCTCGAGACCCGTCTCGACACCGTGGTCTATCGCTCCAAATTCGTCCCGACGCCCTTCGCCGCCCGCCAGCTGGTCAGCCATGGCCATGTCAAGGTCAATGGCCGCCGCGTCACCATCGCCTCCTATCACGTCAAGGAAGGCGACTCGCTGGAGCTCTCGCCCAAGGCCAAGGAAATGGCGCTGGTGATGGAAGCTTCCAAGAGCGCCGAGCGCGACACGCCCGACTATCTGGAGGTCAATGAAGGCAAGACGTCCAAGCTGCTGCGCACCCCCAAGCTGGCCGACGTGCCCTATGCCGTCCAGATGGAGCCGCACCTGATCGTCGAGTTCTATTCACGTTAAAACCTGTCATGGCCCGCCAGCCCGAAGGGCGCGTGCGGGCCAGCCGACGCCAAACAAAAAGCCCGGTCGCAAGACCGGGCTTTTTCGTTTTCAGACCCGATGCCGTCTAGGCGTTCTGCAGCGCAATGCCTTTTTCGGCGAAGAAGGCCTGCAGTTCGCCCGACTGGTACATCTCTTTCATGATGTCGCAGCCGCCGACGAATTCGCCCTTCACATAAAGCTGCGGGATGGTCGGCCAATTGGAGAAGGTCTTGATCCCGTCGCGCACCTCCGGATCGGCCAGCACGTCGCGGGCTTCGAACTTCACGCCCAGATGGGTGAGGATCTGCACCGCCACCGAGGAAAAGCCGCATTGCGGGAATACCGGCGTGCCCTTCATGTAGAGCAGCACGGGATTGTTCTTCACATCTTCGGCAATGCGGGCCTGGACGTCGGACATGGCTGAAATCCTCGAAATTCCGGCTTTGATCTAAGCACGGACCCCTAAGGGGTCAAGCCGGGCTTTTAGTCCTTGGCCGCGGTGGTGAGCTGCAGGGCATGCAGCACCCCGCCCATATTGCCCTTCAGGGCGGCGTAAACCATCTGGTGCTGCGCCACCCGGCTCTTGCCCTTGAAGGCGGCGGATTTGACCGTGGCGGCCCAATGGTCATTGTCGCCGGCCAGGTCCTTCATCTCGATCTCGGCATCCGGGAAAGCTTCCCGGATCAGCGCCTCGATCTCATGACCTTTCATGCCCATCAGAGTTCCGCCTTCATGAAGTCGGGGAACCAGCCCTCATGGGCGGTCCGCAACTTCGCCAAGGTAACGCTTTCCTTGCCGTCGATCGACAGGGCGTCGCCTCCGGTCTTGCCCAGGCCGGCCACCGGAATAAGCGCGGCGCTGGCTTCGGCCACGATCTTCTCGGCCTCGGCAAAGGGCGCGGCGATGACATAGCGGGCCTGGTCCTCGCCGAACCAGAAAGCAATGGCGTCGGCAATGCCGGCCTGGCCGACCGCGGCGCCAATGCCGCCTTTCAGCGCCATCTCGGCGATGGCGACGGCAACGCCGCCGTCCGAAACGTCATGGCAGGTATCGACCCGGCCTTGTTCGATCAACCCGCGCACAAAATCGCCATGCTTCTTTTCGTCGGCGAGGTCGACATGCGGGGCGGCGCCTTCTTCCTTGCCTTCGATTTCGCGCAGGTAAATCGATTGGCCCAGGTGACCTTTGGTCTCGCCGATCAGAAGGACAATGTCATCCTTCCGCTTGAAGGCGATGGTGGCCATCTTGCTGCAGTCTTTCAGCAGGCCGACGCCGCCGATGGCCGGGGTGGGGAAGATGCCTTCGCCATTGGTTTCGTTGTAGAGCGAGCAATTGCCCGAAACGATGGGGAAGTCGAGTGCCCGGCAGGCGGCGCCGATGCCGTCAATGCCGGCGACGATCTCGCCCATGATCTCCGGCTTCTGCGGATTGCCGAAATTCAGATTGTCGGTGGTGGCCAGCGGCAGCCCACCCACGGCGGTGATGTTGCGCCAGGCTTCGGCCACCGCCTGCTTGCCGCCCTCAAAGGGATCGGCCTTGCAATAGCGCGGCGTCACATCGGTGGTGATGGCCAGCGCCTTCTTGCTGCCATGCACCCGCACCACGGCGGCATCGCCGCCGGGATGCTGCAGCGTGTCGTTCATCACGCTGTTGTCATATTGCTCCCAGATCCAGCGGCGCGAGGCCATGTCGGCGCTGCCCAGGATCTTCTGCAGCGAGCCCAGCACGGAACGGGACTTGTCATAAGCCGGCGTGCCTTTGGCGGGCTCGCGCTTGACGAAGGGACGTTCATAGACCGGCGCTTCATCGGAAAGCGCGGTGATCGGCATGTCGGCTTCGATCTTGCCCTTGTGCTTGACCACCAGCCGCTTGGTGTCGGTGGTGACGCCGATGACGGCGAAATCCAGCTCCCATTTCCTGAAAATGGCTTCGGCGACATGTTCATGGCCGGGCTTGAGCACCGCCAGCATGCGCTCCTGGCTTTCCGACAGCAGCATCTCATAGGCGGTCATGTTGGTTTCGCGCTGCGGCACATGATCCAGGTCGAGCTCGATGCCGCTGCCGCCCTTGTCGCCCATTTCCGCCGAGGATGAGGTCAGGCCCGCGGCGCCCATATCCTGGATGGCGATAATGGCGTCGGTCGCCATCAGCTCCAGGCAGGCTTCCAGCAGCAGCTTCTCGGCAAAGGGATCGCCCACCTGCACGGTGGGGCGCTTTTCCTCCGACGCATCGTCGAATTCGGCCGAGGCCATGGTCGCGCCATGAATGCCGTCGCGCCCGGTCTTGGAGCCGAAATAGACCACCGGATTGCCGGCGCCCTTGGCCGCGCTTTTGAAAATCCGGTCGGTACGGGCCAGGCCGACGCACATGGCGTTGACCAGGATGTTGCCGTTATAGCTGGGATGGAAATTGACCTCGCCGCCGACGGTGGGCACGCCCATGCAATTGCCATAGCCGCCGATGCCCGAAACCACGCCCGCCACCAGGTGCCGGGTCTTGGGATGCTCGGGCTCGCCGAAGCGCAGGGCGTTCATCATGGCGACGGGACGCGCCCCCATGGTGAAGACATCGCGCATGATGCCGCCGACGCCGGTGGCGGCGCCCTGGTAAGGCTCGATGAAGCTGGGATGGTTGTGCGACTCCATCTTGAAGATGCAGGCATCGCCATCCCCGATATCGATCACCCCGGCATTCTCGCCCGGACCCTGGATCACCTGCGGCCCCGTGGTGGGCAGCTTGCGTAAGTGGGCGCGGGTGGATTTGTAGGAACAATGCTCCGACCACATCACGCTGAAGACGCCCAGCTCCACCAGCGTGGGCTCGCGGTTCATCAGCTGGATGATGCGCTTATATTCGTCTTCCGAGAGCCCATGCTCCTTGACGATCTCAGGCGTGATCTGGGTCATGGTCTACTTTACGAAAGCGTTTCGATCAGGCTTTTGAACAGGGCGCGGCCGTCGGTGCCGCCGGTGGCCGCATCCACCACCCGCTCAGGATGGGGCATCAGGCCCAGCACATTGCGCTTCTCCGAGAGAATACCGGCAATGTTGCGCACCGAGCCGTTGGGATTGGCCTCATAGCGGAAAACGACCCGGTTCTCGCCTTCCAGCCGGTCCAGCGTGGCGTCATCGGCATAGTAATTGCCTTCGCCATGGGCGATGGGAAAGACCACGGTCTGGCCTTTGCTGTAGCCGCGGGTGAAGGCCGACTGGGTTTCCTCCACTTTCAGCGCCACCGGACGGCAGACGAATTTGAGGCCGGCATTGCGCATCAGGGCGCCGGGCAGCAGATGGCTTTCGGTCAGGACCTGGAAGCCGTTGCAGATACCGAGCACGGCGCCGCCCTTGTCGGCATGGGCCTTGACCGCCCGCATCACCGGCGATTGCGAGGCCATGGCGCCGCAGCGCAGATAATCGCCATAGGAAAAGCCGCCCGGGATCACCACCAGATCGACATCGGGCAACTCGCTGTCCTGGTGCCAGACCATGGCCGGCGTCTTGCCGGTCATGTCTTCCAGCGCGACCTTGGCGTCGCGGTCGCAATTGGAGGCGGGAAACACGATGACGGCGGCTTTCACGTTTTCTTGTCCTGTAGCGGCAGCGTCTTGAGGATATTCTGTTCTTCCTGGACGATGACGCCCAGGAGCCAGCGCGTCATCAGCGGCACGCTTTCCTTCAGCAGTACCGGGACCAGCGCAATATACTTTTTTCCGACCTCGCTGCGATAAAAGGCGGCAAGATCGCGCAATTCCTGCTCGCTGAAATGCTGCGCATATTCGATGCCATAAAGGCGCAGCATCTCGCCCTGGCGGGCGAGGATCGCCTCGCGGACTTTCAGCAACAGGGCCTCGGCGGCCTCGTCACTGAGACCGGGAACGGCGCGCCTGAGCTGCGCCTTCTGCAGCGGCATCAGGGTGTCGAGCAGGGCGCCGACATTCTCGGCCGCATGGGTGGCGCGTAACAGGTCGGTGGCCGCCTCGATCCGGCTTTCCGGCGGCGTGTCCGCGCCCGGCGCCGCGGGAGCGGCGATGGCTTGCGCCTGCGCGGCAGGAAAGGCGGCCAGGCTTGCGAGGAGGGTCAGGGCAGCCAGGAGACGCATGTCAGCCCTTATCCGTTCTTCAGTTCGATCTCGTATTTCTCGATCACGGTATTGGCGAGCAGCTTTTCGCACATCGCCTTGACCTCGGCTTTCGCCTTCTCGGCGTCGCTCTCGGCCAGCTCCAGATCGATCACCTTGCCCTGGCGGACTTCGCCGACGGAGGGAAAGCCCAGTCCATTCAGGGCATGGCCGATGGCCTTGCCTTGCGGATCCAGAACGCCATTTTTCAGGGTAACGAAGACGCGCGCTTTCACGGAATTACTCGCCTGGAATGCTACTTTACGAGCACAGGGCCCTTGTTTTCGCCTTGCACCGATTCGGGCATGATTCCCAAGCGCTTCGCGACTTCCGAATAGGCCTCGATCACCCCGCCCATGTCGCGGCGGAAGCGGTCCTTGTCCAGCTTGTCGCCGGTGGTGGCGTCCCAGAGGCGGCAATTGTCGGGGCTGATCTCGTCGGCCAGCACGATGCGCATATAGTCATTTTCCCACAGCCGGCCGAATTCCAGCTTGAAATCGACCAGCTTGATGCCGGCGCCCAGGAACAGGCCCGAGAGGAAGTCATTCACCCGGATGGTGAGATTGACCATGTCGTCCAAATCCTGCGGGCTGGCCCAGCCGAAAGCCGTGATGTGCTCTTCGCTGACCCAGGGATCGTTGAGCGAATCGTTCTTGTAGTAATATTCGATGATCGAGCGGGGCAGGGGCGTGCCTTCCTCGATCCCCAGCCGCTTGGACATGGAGCCGGCGGCGACATTGCGCACCACCACTTCCAGCGGGATGATCTCGACTTCCTTGATCAGCTGCTCGCGCATGTTGAGGCGGCGCACGAAATGGGTGGGCACGCCGATGCCGGCGAGCTGGGTCATCAGATATTCGCTGATGCGGTTGTTGAGGACGCCCTTGCCTTCGATCGTGTCTTTCTTGGCGCCGTTGCCGGCGGTGGCGTCGTCCTTGAAATACTGGATGACGGTGCCTGGCTCGGTGCCCTCATAGAGGATCTTGGCCTTGCCTTCATAGATGACGCGGCGGCGTTTCATGGGGGTATATCCTCGGATAAGGGGCGGCTCCGCCTGCGGCCCGGAAGGGCCAACTTACCGGAAGCGGCTTGGCCCCGGCAATGTTGCGAAGTTGCATACCCACACCCATATCCCGGCATGGCGCAATTGTGACATGATGGCGTGCCAGTATGTTGGAATATCCTTTTATTTCAGGGAGTTGATAGTCATGACGGGCATGGATGATCGCCGCCGGGGTTTTGAGTCCAAATGGGCCCATGACGCCGAGTTGCGCTTCAAGGTCGAAGCCAGGCGCAACCGGGCCCTGGGGCTGTGGGCCGCGGGCGAAAAAGGCCTGAGTGGCCAGGCGGCCGAGGATTTCGCCGACAGCGTCGTCGCCGCCGATTTCGAGGAAAAAGGCGACGAGGATGTCTTCCGCAAGCTGCGCAGCGAGCTGGATGCCGGGAAATATTCCGACGCCGTGATCCGCGCCAAGATGAAGGAAGCCCTGGACGCGGCCGTGGCGGCCGTCGCGGCAGCCGGCTAGCCGAAGACGCGCTTAAAGATCGTATCGACCTGCTTGAGGTGATAGCCGAGATCGAACATGGCCTCCAGCTTTACCGCCGGCAGCGCCTTGGCGACATCGGCGTCGGCCTTGAGCAGGTCGAGCAGATTGCCTTCGCCGTTCCAGGCCCGCATGGCGTTGCGCTGGACCAGGCGATAGCTGTCTTCACGCGAAACGCCGGCCTGGGTCAGGGCCAGCAGCACCCGCTGGCTGTGCACCAGGCCATGGGTGGAATCGAGATTTCTCTGCATCCGCTCGGGATAGACCACCAGCTTGTCGATCACGCCGGTCATGCGTGCCAGCGCGAAGTCGAGGGTGATGGTGGCGTCGGGGCCGATATAGCGCTCGACCGAGGAGTGGGAGATGTCGCGCTCATGCCACAGCGCCACATTCTCCATGGCGGGGATGGCGTAGCTGCGCACCATGCGGGCCAGGCCGGTGACATTCTCGGTCAGCACCGGATTGCGCTTGTGCGGCATGGCCGATGAGCCTTTCTGGCCCGGCGAGAAATATTCCTCGGCTTCCAGCACTTCGGTGCGCTGCAGGTGGCGGATCTCCACTGCCAGCCGCTCCAGCGAGGAGGCGACCACGCCCAGGGCGGCGAAATAGGCGGCATGGCGGTCGCGCGGGATCACCTGGGTCGAGACCGGCTCGGGCTTGAGACCCATCTTGGCCGCGACATGTTCTTCCACGGCGGGATCGATATTGGCGAAGCTGCCCACGGCGCCCGAGATGGCGCAGGTGGCGACTTCCTCCCGCGCCGTCACCAGCCGGGCGCGGGCGCGCGAAAATTCGGCATAATAAGTGGCAAGCTTGACGCCGAAAGTGGTGGGCTCGGCATGGATGCCATGGCTGCGCCCGATGGTGGGCGTCATCTTGTATTCCAGGGCCCGCTTCTTCAGCGCCGCCAGCAGGGCGTCGGTATCGGCGATCAGCAGGTCGGCGGCCCGCACCAGTTGCACATTCAGGCAGGTGTCCAGCACATCGGAGCTGGTCATGCCCTGGTGCACAAAGCGGGCTTCCGGGCCGACAATCTCGGACAGGTGAGTCAGGAAAGCGATGACATCATGCTTGACCTCGCGCTCGATCTCGTCGATCCGCGCCACGTCGAATTTGGCGTCGCGGCCTTTTTCCCAGATCTTGGCGGCGGCTTCCTTCGGCACCACCCCCAGCTCGGCCAGCTTGTCGGTGGCATGCGCCTCGATCTCGAACCAGATGCGGAATTTGGTTTCGGGCGACCAGATCGAAACCATCTGTTCGCGGGCGTAACGGGGGATCATGGCGGCGTCCTGAAATTGACGGAAATTGCCCGGAATTGTCAGGGGCTTCTAGCGCGGATGGGGTATGGTGTGAAGCGGCGGGGTTCGGGACCATATGATGGCGATATTTCGCAAGGTTTTGCTGGGTTTGGCCGGCGTGGGGCTAGCGCTTTATTGCGGCCTTTGCGGCTATCTTTTCGCCGTCCAGCGCAGCCTTATCTACTTTCCGCGCCCGGCGGCGGCCGCGCCGGCGGATTATGCCGCGCTGGCGGTCGATGTGCCGGGCATCGGCGTGTTGCGTGACTGGCAGCTGCCGGCGAAACCGGGCCAGCCGACTATGATCTTCTTCCACGGCAATGGCGCCGGCACGACCTATTTCCGCGAATTCGGCATGCGGTTGCATGCACAGGGCTGGGGCGTGGTGCTGGCGGCCTATCCCGGTTATTCCGGCAATCCCGGCACGCCGACGGAAGACAATCTGATCGCGGCGGCACGCGCCACCATCGCGGCGGCGCATGCGGATCGCGTCATCCTCTGGGGCCACAGTTTGGGCAGTGGCGTGGCGGCGCGCATGGCCGCGGAAGGCCGCGCGCTAGGCCTGGTGCTGGAAGCACCCTATACCGCGCTGCCCGATGTGGCGGCGATGGTTTACCCTTACATCCCTGTGCATCTGCTGATGCGCGACCGCTTTGACACCCTGTCGCTCGCCGACAGGATCACGGTGCCGGTGCTGATCTTCCATTCCACCGACGATCCGCAAATTCCCTTCGCCATGGGCGCCAGGCTGGCGCGCGCATTTTCCCCGCATTCCTGCCTGGTCAGGATGCAAGGAGCCGGTCATTACCCGCATCAAATCGACCTGAGCGGCATGGTGACGGAATGGGCGCGCGGCAAATGCCCCGGCGAGACGCCGCAGCTCGACGGCTAAAGCAGCCCCAGGCTTTTAAAGCTGGCATGTCCCTTGCGGCCGATCACCAGATGGTCGTGCACGGTGATGCCCAGGGTTTTTGTCGCGGTGACGATATCCCGCGTCATCTCGATATCGGCCTTGGACGGGGTGGGATCGCCGGAGGGATGGTTGTGCACCAGGATGATGGCGCTGGCTGACAATTCCAGCGCCCGCTTGACGATCTCGCGGGGATAGACCGGGGTGTGATCGACCGTGCCGCGGGACTGGACCTCGTCGGCGATCAGGACATTCTTGCGGTCGAGGAACAGGACGCGGAATTCCTCCTTGGTCCCCCGCGCCATCGCCGCCGTGCAGTAATCCAAGAGCGCCGCCCAGGACGATAAAACCGGCTGGTTCATCACTTTCGTCCTGGTCAGGCGATGGGCGGCGGCCTCGATGATCTTGAGCTGGGCGGCGACGCTGTCGCCGACGCCTTCGACTTCCTTGAGCCTTTCGCGCGGCGCCGCGATCACCTCGGCGAAGCTGCCGAAGCGCTTGAGCAGGGCCTTGGCCAGCGGCTTGGTATTTATGCGCGGCAGGGCGGCGAACAGCACCAGCTCCAGCAATTCATAGTCCGGCAGGGCTTCGGTGCCGCCGGACAAAAAGCGCTCGCGCAAACGCGCGCGATGACCGTAATGAGAGGAATCGTCGTCCGCCATGAACCCCGCCCCGAACCGGCGAAGGCTAGCAGGCGCCTGGGTCACACGCCAGAATCAGACATAAGGCGGTTTGTGCAGGCCTTTGGGGGAGAGGGTGAAGATCTCGACGCCATTCTCGGTGACGCCGACCGAATGCTCGAACTGGGCCGAGAGCGAACGGTCGCGCGTCACGGCCGTCCAGCCGTCGCCCAGCACCTTCACGCCATAGCCGCCCAGATTGATCATCGGCTCGATGGTGAAGAACATGCCGGGCTTCAGCACCATGCCGCCGCCGGGTTTGCCGTAATGGACGATGTTGGGCAGGGAATGGAAAATCCGCCCCAGCCCATGGCCGCAGAAATCGCGCACCACCGAGCATTTCTCCTCGCCTTCGGCATAGGCCTGGATGGCATGGCCGATATCGCCGGTGGTGGCGCCGGGCTTGACCACGCCGATGCCGCGCATCATCGATTCATAAGTGATGTCGATCAGCCTTTCGGCTTTGCGCTTGATCTCACCCACCGGATACATGCGGCTGGTGTCGCCATGCCAGCCATCCAGGATCACGGTGACGTCGATATTGACGACATCGCCTTCGCGCAGCGGCTTGTCGTTGGGGATGCCGTGGCAGACGACATGATTGATCGAGGTGCAGACGGTGTGGCGATAGCCGCGATAGCCCAGGCAGGCGGGAATGGCGCCATGCGCGACGACATGGTCATAGGCCGCCTTGTCCAGCGCCGCCGTGGTGACCCCGGGCTGCACCATCGGCGTCAGCATATCCAGCACTTCCGCCGCCAGCCGTCCGGCCCGGCGCATGCCTTCGAAATCCTCCGCACTGTGCAGGGTGACGGCAAAATGGGCCTGGCGGGCGGCGTCGAAGATATCGCTGTCGGGAATGACGGTCATCGGGAACCAATGTAGGCTGCACACCGCCTGTTTACACCCCCAAGCACCCCATGGAAACGCCCAAAACCGCCGCCGTCCTGGTCATCGGAGACGAAATCCTCTCCGGCCGCACCCAGGATACCAATGTCAACTATATCGCCCGTTTCCTGGGCTTGCGCGGCATCGACCTTAAGGAAGTGCGCATGGTGGGCGATGTGGAGGGCCAGATCGTCGCGGCCCTCAACGCCCTGCGCGCCGCCCATGATTTCGTCTTCACCACCGGCGGCATCGGCCCCACCCATGACGACATCACCGCCGACGCCATCGCCGCCGCTTTCGGCGTCGGCATCGGCTATCATCCCGAGGCCTATGCCCTGCTGGAGGCGCGCTACGGCAAAGACGAGTTTAACGACATGCGCAAGCGCATGGCGCGGGTGCCGCACGGTGCCAGCCTGGTGAAGAACAGTGTTTCCACCGCGCCCGGGTTCCATATCGGCAATGTCTTCGTACTGGCCGGGGTTCCCGCCATCGCCCGCGCCATGCTGGAAGCGCTGGGACCTCTGCTGCCGCAGGGGCCGGTTGTGCACGCTGTCACCATCGGCGCGGAAATCGCGGAGGGAAAAGTCGCAGGTGGACTGGCCGCGATCCAGCAGGCCCACCCAGAAACCGCGCTGGGCTCTTATCCTTATTACCGCAGTGATGGCGGTTATGGTGTCCAACTGGTGGCGCGTGGCCGGGACGCGGCGGCGGTGGAAGCGGCAGCGCAGATGATCGAGACCCTGATCCGGGAACTGGGCGGGGCGCCTGTGCGCCAAGTTCCTGACCAGAAGGGTTAATGCAGATAAAGCTTGGCCTTAGGCCTGCAAACATGTCACGCTCAACCGCCGTCAACGTTAAGCTGCCATGAAATTCATCCGCATCTGCCTGGGCCTGATCGCCTTCGCCGCATTGGCAGCGGCCGGCGTGGCGGTGGCGGCCAATCTCACCTCCAGCCGCAACAGCGATTTCTATTCGCCGGGCAAGCATCAGTTTTATGTCTGGTGCGCCGGCGGCGGCGGCCGTACCGCCTATCAGAACGGCCTCTCGGCCGATGATGCGCAGAACAAGTTATACGCGGCGCAGAAGGCTGAAGGGCATTCTTCCTGCTGGCCGATGTGGCAGGGGAAAGTTTCGAGCTGACCCGCTAACCACGTTCGTCATGGCCCGGCCCTCTACCTATGAAGAGGGGCGGGCCATCCAGTTTTCTGGTCAGGATCGCGCTCGCTCGACGAAACTGGATGGCCCGCATGAAGCGGGCCATGACGAAGAGTTGGGCTATTCCAGCTTCAATTCTTTCGCCTGCGAATCCAGCGCCGCTTTGACCGTGGCATCGACGCCGACGGTCTTGCGCGCGGTCGCGAGCGCTTCCTTCGCCTTGGCGGTTTCACCCAGCACGGAATAGGCGCGGATCAGGCGCAGCCAGCCGGGCGGATCGTTGGGCTGCTTCTGCAGCCGCGCCGCAAGACTGGCGACCATGGCCATCGGATCGGGGGCGCCGTCCTTGCCGGTGACCCGCGCCGTGGCCGCGCCCAGCGAGGCCAGGCGATCGGTCAAATCCGACCGCAATTGGGTATTGTCGGGGCCCAGGTCGGCCAGCAGGCTCTGCCAGTAATTGGCGGCCGCGGCATTGTCGCCTTTCTGCGCCGCCGCCATGCCGAGATAATAGCGCGCCGGCGCATTCCTGGGATCGAGCCGCAGCGCGCTTTGCAGCGCGGCCATCGCCGCCGGCGTCACCTGGCCGTTATTGGCCTGGATCAGAAGCTCGCCTTGCGCGGTGTAAAGGTCGGCGGATTCGCGGCCATGACGGCGGCCGGCCTCGACGGCTTTGCTCAGCGCACCCGCCGCCTGGCCCGCATCGCCGGCGGTGATGTAGATGCGGGCGAGATAGAACCAGGCCTGCTCGTCATCCGGATTCTTGCGCACCCGTTCGATCAGCATCGGCGCCAGGGCGCCGATCTCGCGGCTGTCGGTGCCCAGCGCGTCACGCAACGCCAGTTGCGGTTCGCCCACCACCCAATAGACACCGCCCCCGATCCCCAGCACGAACAGCGCCACCGCGCCGGCCAGCAGGGCCTTGGCCTTTTTGCTCTCGGCGGTTTTCCAGAGCGGCAGGACGACAAACGCCACCGCCGCCAGCGCCACCAGGGCAAGGCCGATATAGGGAAGGAATTTCACGCTTTTCCTCGATATTTATTGCGAACCAGAGCCACGATCATGCCCCGTATGGTGCGCACTTCCTGGTCGCTTAAGTGCGATCTTAGCAGCATGGCGCGGATGTTGCGCACCATGGTGTCTTTTTTCTCCGGCGGAAAGAGAAACTGGGCCGCGTCCAATTCCCGCTCCAGATGCTCGAACAGGCCGGTCAACTCTTCGCGGCTGGCCGGCTTGGCGATGGTGGCGCGGGTGCGGCTGGCGGGGGTGGCGTCGGCCGCCTTCAGCCATTCATAGCCCAAGAGCAGCACCGCCTGGCCCAGATTGAGCGAGGAAAATTCCGCCGTCGGGATGGTGATGGCGGCGTCGGCCAGGTCCATCTCCTCATTGGTGAGGCCAGCCCGTTCGCCGCCGAACAGGATGGCGGTTCGGATCCCATCCCGGGCGGCCTGGCGCAGTCTTTTGGCGGCGGCCTCCGGCGTCAGGATTTCGCGGACTATGTCCCGGTCCCGGGCCGTGGTCGCCAGCACCAGCTGGAAACCGGCAAGGGCGGCGGCGGTGTCCTGAAACACCTGGGTCCGTTCGATGATGTCGCCGGCGCCCGAGGCCACCATCTGGGCCTTGTCGTTGGGCCAGCCGCATTTGGGGGCGATCAGGCGCAGTTCCGACAGCCCGAAATTCTTCATCGCCCGCGCCGCGGCGCCGACATTTTCCCCCATCTGGGGCTGGCTGAGGATGATTGCGGGAGCATGGGCGGTCATGGGGTCGGTGCTCTTAATGCCTTGATGCCGAGCGCAAGCAGTCCCATCCCAAAGGCAAACCAGACTGCCAGGAAAGCGTACCCGCGCGGCTCTACGGCAAAGCCGACCGTGTAATGACTGTGAAGAAAATAGGCAAAGAAGGGCACACCCCAGACAAAGGGTGAGAGCAAAAGCGTGCCTGCGACAATCAGCAATATCCCGCTTTTCCGGCGCATCGTGTGTGGTTTTGACCTCTCTTGCGGCCCCCGCTATATCCCCTTCCGCCCTTATTTTCGAGGATTTCTCTGATGGACAAGATCAAGGTCGCCAATCCGGTTGTCGAGCTGGATGGCGATGAGATGACCCGCATCATCTGGGACCTGATCAAGAAAAAGCTGATCCTGCCCTATCTCGATATCGACCTGCGTTATTATGACCTCTCGGTCGAAAACCGCGACGCCACCGACGACAAGGTCACGGTCGAAAGCGCCGAGGCGATCCTCAAATACGGCGTCGGCGTCAAATGCGCCACCATCACACCGGACGAAGCGCGGGTGGAGGAATTCAAGCTCAAGAAGATGTGGAAGTCGCCCAATGGCACCATCCGCAACATCCTGGGCGGCGTGATCTTCCGCGAGCCCATCATCTGCCAGAATGTGCCGCGCCTGGTCCCCGGCTGGACCCAGCCCATCGTGGTCGGCCGCCATGCCTTTGGCGACCAGTATCGCGCCACGGATTTCAAATTTCCCGGCAAGGGCACCCTGACCATCAAGTTCGTGGGCGAAGACGGCAAGGTCATCGAGCATGAAGTGTTCAAGGCGCCGGGTTCGGGCGTGGCCATGGCGATGTACAATCTGGACGACTCGATCCGTGACTTCGCCCGCGCCTCGATGAATTACGGCCTGGCGCGCAAATATCCGGTCTATCTCTCGACCAAGAACACCATCCTCAAGGCCTATGACGGCCGCTTCAAGGACATCTTCCAGGAAGTCTATGAGAAGGAGTTCGCGGACAAGTTCAAGGAACTGGGCATCACTTATGAGCACCGCCTGATCGACGATATGGTCGCCTCCGCCCTGAAGTGGAGCGGCGGCTATATCTGGGCCTGCAAGAATTACGACGGTGACGTGCAATCCGACACGGTGGCGCAGGGTTTTGGCTCACTGGGCCTGATGACCAGCGTGCTGCTGACGCCCGATGGCAAGACCGTGGAAGCTGAAGCCGCGCATGGCACGGTGACCCGCCATTACCGCGAGCACCAGAAAGGCAAATCGACCTCGACCAATTCCATCGCCTCGATCTTCGCCTGGACCCGCGGCCTGTCGCACCGCGCCAAGCTGGACGGCAATGACAAGCTGGCCAAATTCGCCCAGACATTGGAGACGGTGTGCGTGGCGACGGTGGAAGACGGCTTCATGACCAAGGATCTCGCCTTGCTGGTGGGACCAGACCAGAAATGGCTGACGACGGAAGGGTTCCTGGACAAGGTCGACGCGAATTTGCAGAAAGCGATGTCGTAAGCGCGACACATCGAAAGCAGAAAGGCCGGCGGCAACGCCGGCCTTTTCCTTTTCAGGGAATGCCCACCGCGTAGGGATAAAGCAAGTCGTGCGCGATGGCGGTGTTGAGCACGCCGATGGTTGGGCGCGGCGGACGGGCATCGGCGCAGCCGCCAGGGCGGAGCAGCAGGCAATGATCCTCCCCGCAATGGTCCAGCGCGTAATTGGCGAACTCTGGAACAGCATTGAAGTATCCCATCGTCTCGCGGCGCATCACCAGCGCATTATAAGCTTTGGCGGCGCCGATGAGATTGGCGGCACGGCTGAGTTCATTGCCGTCAAAATAAAGTGGCACGCGGCGGTGGAGGAAGGTGTAGGCGCCGCTATTGTATGGGCTCATATTGGTGAAACCGACACCGCAGATGCCATCCCGGCCCGAGACTTCCCTGACCATCCGCAGGATCGAGGAATTGATCTGCCAGGGCTTTTCATAGGCCAGGGCGCCGATGCCCCCGGCGCTGACAATCAACCAGAGCAGGCCGACCGCAAGCGCCGCAACCGGGGCAGCAGCTTGCTGCAGGCTGTTTTGCAGCAGTCTCCCCAAGCCCCGCGCCCCTTCCACCGCGCCGATGCCGCACAGGATGCTGGCCATCATCACCGCGGGCAGGAGGAAGCGGTTCTCCTTGTGCGGGATGAGGACATGAATGAAGACCGTCAGCAGCACCATCGCGCCCAGGATCGGCAGCCGCCGGGCGCCCAGCGCCGCCAGCAAAAGGAAGGGCACGGTCATCAGCCCCCAGTGGGTCCAGGCCTCGTCGAAATATCGCCACCAGGGATCGACACCGAAGGTCGAGGCGCCATCCAGCACCAGGTTGAACTGAAGGTTCTGCCAGATCGGGCGGAAGGGATAGTCCTGGGTCAGGGCATCGAAGAGGCCGGTCACGGCCAAGCCGGCGACGGCGCCCAGGCTCAGGAGCAGGAAGCGCCGCCGGTCGCGCCAGCGCCACAGCCAGAGCAGCAGCGCCACCGGACCCAGCTGCATGCGCAGCATCGAAGCCAGGGTCGCCAGAATTCCTGCCGCCAGCAGGCGATTGCGGCTTTGGCTCGGATAACCGGGTTCGGCCAGCCAGACCGCGACGATCAAAAGATGGGCGCCGACCACTTCGCTATAGGTCCGGCCGCCGAAATAGAGATTGTCGATCCAGCTTGCCGCCACCAGCGCTACGGCCAGCCCGCCCCAGCGGCCATACAGGGCCTCGCCCCACAAGCCGGCGCAAAGCACCATGGCGCCGGCGCCCAGTGAAAAGAAGGCCCAGGTCAGCGGCAGATAGAAATCCGCCCCCAGCCCCAGCAGCCCCGACACAAACATGGGAATGGCGGCGAGATATCCCAGCGCCCAGGAGCGGGCGCCATAATCGAATTCCCAGGGGACCAGGCCAAAGCCGAAGGCAAGGCGGTGTCCAGGCTCCAGCCCCTGAAACAACTCGTCCGGATAGGCAATGGAGGGCGGCGCCAGGGCCAGCGGCAGCCAGCTCAGCAAAACGCCAAGTGCAAAAATTCCCCAGCAGAATGCTGCGCGGCTCTTCAAAATGGCGGCTACAGGCATGGGGCCTGCTTATCACGCAGAGGAAAGGCGCGGAAGCGGAAGCCTACTCCGCGGCCGAACGGCTTGCTTTCTTCTGCATGTACATCGCCTCGTCGGCACGCGCCATGGCGATGTCGGCATTGTCGCCGGGCTTCAGCTCGAAGGCGCCATAGGCGAAGCTGACCAGGATCTCCTGGCCGTTCCAGGCGACCGGCTTGGTGCGCAGCGCCTCGGCCAGGATGTCGGCCTTCTTCAGCGCCAGCTCCTGGTTGGCATGGGAGAGCAGGACACCGAATTCATCGCCGCCCAGCCGGCCGACCGAGTCGCTGTCGCGCACATGCGCCATCAGCACATCGGAGAAATGCGCCAGCACCGCATCGCCGGCGGCATGGCCATGGGTGTCGTTGACCAGCTTCATGTGGTTGAGGTCGAAATAGATCAGGCTGGCCGGCGTGTTGTAGCGGCCGGTGAAGGCGATATAGCGCGTCAGTTCGCGGACAAAGGCGCGGCGGTTGAGGAGCGGCAGCAGCGAGTCCCGGTCGGCGGCCTTCTCGGCTTCGTCCAGGCGGTTGCGGGTTTCGGAAAGCTCGCGGCGGAGCGTATCCACCTCGCTCATCAGCCCCATGATGGCGTCGCGCACTTTGGGGGTGAATTCGGCTTCCGGGATGCCCAGGATGTTGGCCGGGAGCACCGCATCGACTGCAGCTGCCGGTGCTGCCGCCTCGACCGCACGCGCATAGGCTGCAGCCACCTGGCGGGGCGCACGGGTTGCGCTCGAGCGTTCGACTTTCATGGCGTGAGCAGCCCTCTGACCCGGTAAGTTAAAAGACCGGGCTTAAAGATTGCGTTTATGATTCCCAAGGAATGGTTAACAGACGTTAAATAGCCCCTTTTCCCTGGGCTTTTGCCCCCTATACTCCCCGCCCTTCCGCCACCCCCTGAAGCGAATCGCATGCCCGCCAAGACCCGTTCCAAGCCCCCCGTGAGCATCATCATGGGCAGCCAGTCCGACTGGCCCACCCTCAAGGCGGCGGCAGACATGCTGGATGCCCTGGGCATCCCTTATGAAAGCCGCATCGTTTCGGCCCATCGCACCCCCGACCGCATGGCGGCTCATGCCAAGGAAGCGCAGGGGCGGGGCATCAAGGTGATCATCGCCGGGGCCGGCGGCGCCGCCCATCTGCCCGGCATGGTCGCCAGCATGACCACTTTGCCGGTGCTGGGGGTGCCGGTGCAGAGCCGTGCCCTCAAAGGTCTGGACAGTTTGCTCTCCATCGCCCAGATGCCGGGCGGGGTGCCGGTGGCGACCTTTGCCATCGGCGAGGCCGGCGCCAAGAATGCCGCCCTGCATGCCGCCGCCATTCTCGGCCTGGGTGATGCAGCGGTGAAAAAGAAACTGGATGCCTGGCGCGCCAAGCAGACAAAATCCGTGGCGCTAAAGCCGAAATGAAGACACTCGACAAGCCGGTGCCTCCCGGCGGCACCATCGGCATTATCGGCGGCGGCCAGTTGGGCCGCATGCTGGCGTTGGCGGCGGCGCGGCTGGGGCTGAAGGCGCTGATCTACAATGACGAACCCAATGCGCCAGCCTTCCAGGTGACGCCGCTGCAGTTGGCGGCGCCCTATGACGATCGCGCCACTTTGGCCGGGCTGGCCAATGTCTGCCATGCGGTGACATTCGAGTTTGAAAATCTTCCCGCCGACGCCATCGCCTTCCTGGCCGAACGGGTGCCGGTGCGCCCGGGCCCCAAGGCTCTGGCGACTGCGCAAGATCGGTTGATTGAAAAGCGTTTTCTGGAGTCGCTGGGCCTGCAAACCGCCTTTGCGGGTGCTGCTTCAACGGCGAAGGAAGCCATTGAGGCGTTTCACGAAAGCGGCGAAGACAGGATCGTCCTGAAAACACGCCGTCTTGGCTATGACGGCAAAGGTCAAGCCATGATTCGTGACGGTGACTCCGAGGCGTTGATCAGGGCTTTTGAATCCTTCGGCAACGTGCCTTGCATCCTGGAAGATGTCGTCGATTTTTCTTTCGAAGCATCCGTAATCGCTGCCCGTGGCGCCGATGGCAGCTTCGCCGCCTATGATCCGCCGGAGAATGTGCATGAACACCATATCCTGCGCCGTTCCACCGTGCCGGGTCGTCTGACCGCTGGTCAGGCGGCGGAAGCCAAAGCCATCGCGAAGAAGATCGCGGATGCGCTGGAGTATGTCGGCGTGCTGGCGGTGGAGCTGTTTGTCTGCAAGGACGGTCCCTTGGTCGTCAACGAGATCGCGCCGCGGGTGCACAATACCGGTCACTGGACCTTGGAAGCCTGCGCCTGCTCCCAGTTCGAGCAGCATATTCGCGCCGTCGCCGGCTGGCCACTGGGCGATCCCACCCGTCATGCCGATGCGGTGATGGAAAATGTGATCGGCGAGGAAGCCCATGCCTGGGAAAGCTTGGCACGTTCCGGTTCCTTGCATCTCTACGGCAAGAAAGACGCCAAGCCCGGCCGCAAGATGGGCCATGTCACAAGGTTGATCCCGAAGACGCGATAATCGTTATTTTCTCGCCGGCCGGTTCGTGACAGGCTCAGGAAAATCGCTGGAGGCTGCCCATGAAGACTCGTCTGCTCGCCCTTGCCTTGATTGCTGCTCTCTCTGCTCCGGCTTTGGCCCAGACCCCGGCGGCGCCGGCCCCGGCCTATTCGGTCACCACCACCACCATCGGCGACCTGCTCGACAAACCGGCCCTCAGGGCCATTTTTAACAAGCATCTGCCGGAAATCGTCGCCAACCCGCAGGTCGAGCTGGGCCGTCCCTTGACCCTGCCGGAGATTGTGCAGTATGCCCCCGACGTCGTGACGCCGGAAAAGCTGGCGGCCATCGACGCGGAATTGAAGGCATTACCGGCGCAATGATCACCAAGCGCAAAACGACCACCACGACCAAGACCAAGCCCTTTGGGGCCTTGGAGTTCGTGCGCGCTTAAACCAAGCCGGATACGAAACACCAAAGCCCCGCTCCTGAAAAGGACGGGGCTTTTTCTTTGGAGAGCGACGTGAAGAACAAGACTGTAGCAATTGTGGGCGCCACCGGCGCGGTTGGCCGCGAATTTGTCGGCTGTATCGAGCAGCGCGGCCTGCCGCTCAAGGCGCTCAAGCTGCTGGCGTCCGCCCGCTCCGCCGGCCAGAAGCAGAGCTTTCGCGGCCAGGAGCTCACCATCGAAGAGCTCAAGGACGACAGCTTCAATGGCGTCGATATCGCCCTGTTCTCGGCCGGCTCGGGCATCTCCAGGCAATATGCGCCCATCGCCGCCAAGGCCGGCTGCGTCGTGGTGGACAACAGCTCGGCCTTCCGCATGAACCCGGAGGTGCCGCTGGTGGTGCCGGAAATCAACGCCCGCCGCATCGCCGACCACAAGGGCATCATCGCCAATCCCAATTGCTCGGCCATCACCGCGCTGGTGCCGCTCTGGCCTATCCATCAGAAGAACCGCATCAGGCGGGTGATCATCTCCACCTACCAGGCGGCCTCGGGCGCCGGCGCGGCGGCGATGCAGGAGCTGGAAGACGGCACCCGCGCCTTCCTCGACGGCAAGCCCTTTACCCCCAAGGTGATGCCGCATCCTTACGCCTTCAACGTCTTCAGCCACAACACCGCCATCGATCCGGCCACCGGCTATAACGATGAAGAGACCAAGGTGATCAAGGAAACCAAGAAGATCTTCGAGGACGACCAGATCCGCGTCGGCGTCACCTGCATCCGCGTGCCGGTGCTGCGCGCCCACAGCGAATCCATCACCTTCGAGTGCGAGAACCCCATCACCGAAGACGAGGTCCGCGCCATCCTGTCCCAGGCGCCGGGCGTCAAGATCGTCGACGACCGGGTGAAGAATTATTTCCCCATGCCGCTCGACGCCTCCGGCCAGGGCGATGTGCTGGTGGGCCGCATCCGCAAGGATGTCAGCGATCCCAGCGGCCATTCCATCGCCATGTTCGTGGCGGCCGACCAGCTGCTCAAGGGCGCGGCCCTCAACGCGGTACAGATCGCGGAGCTGCTCTGAGCTTGTTTCAGGCGGTTATCTTCGATTGCGATGGCGTTTTGGTGGACAGCGAGGTGCTGTTCCATGCCGTCGAGCTCGAAGTGCTGGCGGAATTCGGCCTCACTTACGAAAGCGCCGCCTTCAAGGCGCGCTTCCTTGGGATGAGCGATGCGGCCTATTACGCCGCGCTGGAAGAAGAGGCGCTGGCCAGGCTGGGCCGCTCCATCCTGGCGGAGCTGCGGCCGCGGATGAAGGCGCGCGTGCTGGAGAAATTCGAGAAAGAGCTGCGCGCGGTCTCCGGCGCGCTGGAGGCGGTCAATGCCGTTCGCCTGCCCAAGGCGGTCGCCAGTTCCAGCGGCATGAAGGCGCTGGATCACAAGCTCAAGCGCTTCGGGCTGTGGGCGCCGTTCGACCCGCATATCTATTCCGCCGAGCATGTCACCCATGCCAAGCCGGCGCCGGATCTTTTCCTCCACGCGGCGGGGCAACTCGGTGTTGCGCCGGCTGCCTGCCTGGTGATCGAAGACAGCGTCAACGGTGTACGCGCGGCGCTGGCCGCCGGTATGACGGTGTGGGGCTTTTCCGGTGGCAGCCACATGAACGAGACGCTGAGCGCCCTGCTGCAAAACGCAGGCGCGCATCGTCAGGTGGCGGATTGGGCGGAGGCGAAGGCGCTATTCGCCAGCCTTTAGTTTCCTCCCCCGTAAACGGGGGAGGAAAGCAATCGCTTATTTCGGACTTTTCGGCTTCGCCCAATCGGCAAAAACGGGGAAATTGGAAAGCGCTTCCTTGGTCCTGGCCTTGAATTTCTCGAACTGCATCACGTTTTCGATGCGGGCGGCAAGGAATTCATGGGTGGCGGCTTCATCGGCGGATGCATCGGCAAACCAGCGCACCAGGGTGGCGCCATAGACGCCGGCCAGGATGCCGCGCTTGGTGTAGAAATTGAAATCGGTTGCCGTGTCGCCGGCCGCCCGCCACATCGCATCGACCGTGCGATAGAGCAATTTGGCGCCCAGCGCCGCATGCATCGGCAGGGAAAGCAGGGCGGCGGCGCGCCGCGCCGCTTCCTTGTGGCGCTTGAGGATGGCCAGCCTTGTCTTCACCGCTTCGCTGATGCGCGCGCGGATCTTCATCGAAGGCAGGTCCATCGCCGCCAGCATTTTTTCCATCTCGGCATCGACGGCGCCGGAATAGAATTCGATCAGCGACAGCGGGCCATCGGGAAAGAGCCGGGTGACCTCGCCCTTATCCAGGCCGGCGGTCTTGCCGGCCTCTTCCAGCACCCGGTCGGTAAAGCCGTCGAACGCGGCATGGGGCAGGGCCGCTTCCAGCACCGCCGCCTTCAGGGCGCCGTCATCTCTGGTTTCGTCCACCCTGGCTTTCTCTGCCTTGGGGGCTGCCTTTTTCTTTGCCGTCTTTTTTTCCGTCTCGCTCATGCCGGCTCCAGGAAATGGCGGATCTCGGATTCGAACACCAGGCGCGACAGGTCCGTCATCCGCCCAGGATAAAGCCGGCCCTCGAGATGGTCGCATTCATGCTGCACCACCCGGGCATGAAAGCCGCGCGCCGTGCGCTCGATCACCTTGCCGTCCAGGCCGAAGCCGCGATAGCGGATATGGCCCGGCCGCTCGACCCAGCCGCGCAGGCCGGGAACCGAGAGGCAGCCCTCCCACCCGCCCTCGATGGCGTGGTCCATCACCGCGATTTCGGGGTTGATCAGCACCGTCAGGGGGGCGGTGTGGTCGAAAGCCTCCCCGGTCTGGAGGCCGGGGTCGGTCGTGCGTTCACCGGGGGCCTGGAACACCACCACCCGCAGCGGCACATGGACCTGGGGCGCGGCCAGCCCGGCGCCATTGGCGTCGATCATGGTTTCGACCATGTCATTGACCAGACGGCGGATTTCCGGGGCGGTGGGGTCGGAAACCGGGGCCGCCACGGTGGCAAGGACAGGGTGGCCCATACGGGCGATTTTGAGGATGGCCATGGGCCGGAATATGGGCTGAACCCCGCAGGGAGCCAAGGCTTTCCGGGTTTTCGCGGGATCGGGGGAAAGAGTTAAAAGCCGCAGGTAGACAGGGGTTTTGGCCTCTGATATGACCCGCGCCTCAATTTCCGCCGGAGTTTCCTTTGCAGATCATCGTCCGCGACAACAACATCGACCAGGCCCTCAAGGCCCTCAAGAAGAAGATGCAGCGTGAAGGCATTTTCCGGGAGATGAAGCTGCGCGGCGCCTATGAGAAGCCCTCCGAGAAGCGCGCCCGCGAGCGCGCCGAGGCCGTCCGCCGCTATCGCAAGCTGCAGCGCAAGCGCCTGCAGCGCGAAGGCTTGCTCCCCCGCTAAGCGGACTTATCGCCCTTCGATGGGCCGGTTTTCGAAGAAGCCGTCGGGATGCTCCCGGCGGCCTTTTTGCTTTCGGCCTTTTGCTTGCGCTTCTGATGCACGACGTAGGCGGCGACGCCGGCCACGGCCAGGCCGCCCAGCACCAGGGCAAAAGTTCCCACCCCCGGCGCGATCTGGTCACCCGCCACTTCGGTGACGGTCTTGAGATCCTGGGTGAGCTTCTTTTTGCGCCGGCGCCAGAAGGCAAAGTTCATGACTTGCCCTCCCGCGACTTGGCAAAGGACAGGGCATCCCAATAGCCGCGCTGAAAGGCGATCTTGCCTGCCCTGATGTGAAAGAAGCCGCAACCGCGAAAGCCGTAGGGGTCGCGCCATTCCAGGATGGCCCAGTCACCATCGGCGAACAGGTTCTCGGGAATGCAGACCATCTCGGCGGCGGCGAATTCGGCTTCGAACATGGCAGCAATAGCGGCTTTGCCGCGCACCGGTTCCCGGGCGACCTGGTGATTGACGGCATCCTCGGCATAGAAGCCGGCAAGCGCGGCGGCATCAGCGCGATTGAAGGTTTCAACCCAGGCGGCAACGATCTCTTTGGGCGTCATCTCAGGTGCAATCGGCGCAGACCGCCACTTCCACGGTGACATGCGACAGGCCGGGATGGCGGGCCCGCAAGCTGGCCTTGATGGTTTCGGCGGAAGTTTCGGATTTGCTGATCAGGGAGACGATCAGGCCCTGGTGCCCCGGGCCCAGCCGCCACAGATGCATGTCGGCGACCCGGGCGCCCATTTCGCCTTCGATCAGGCTTTTGATCTCCCGCGCCAAGGTGGGATCGGATTCGGCGTCCAGCAAGACCATGGCGGAATCCCGGATCAGGCCGAACGACCAGGCGCCGATCACGGCGGCGCCGACCAGGCCGCAGAGCGGGTCGAGAAAACCCAGGCCCCAGTAGAGCCCGCCGGCCAGCGCCAGGATCGCCAGCACCGAGGTGGCGGCATCCGCCAGCACATGGACGTAAGCCGCGCGCATATTGTTGTCGTGATGATGATGGTCGTGATGACCATGATCGTGATGGTGATCGTCTTTCAGGATCAGGGCGCTGGCCAGATTGACACCTAAGCCGATGCCGGCGATCAGCAGGGCCTCGCCATAAGCCACGGGTGCCGGTGAAACCAGCCGGCTGACCGATTCCACCGCCACCGCCACCGCGGTGGCGCCCAGCAGCAAGGCGCTGGCGAACGCGGCCAGGTCGCCGAACTTGCCCGAGCCGAAGCTGAAGCGGGTGCTGGCGGCATGACGGTGCGCCAGCCAATAGGCCAAAGCCGCCAGGCCCAGGGCTCCGACATGGGTGGCCATGTGAATGCCGTCGGCCAGCAGCGCCATGGAGCGATAGGCCAGGCCGCAGGCGATTTCGACCAGCATGAAGAGGGCGGTGACGATGGTCGCCAGCCGCGCCCGCTTCAGGGCCCGCTCATGGCCGTGACCGAGGAAAACATGTCCACGGGTCCAGATCCCATGTTCATGGGCTTTGGTTTCATGATCGTGATGATGATCGTGGGCATGCGCCATGGCGGGAGTTTAGCGCCAACGCTCTTTGAAGACACGGGCTTTGTGTGGCCATGGGCGCAGGGCTGAATTGCGCTGATGCTGGCAGTTCCAGAAATCTCGAGCCCGGCATTTCGCCGGGCGACCCCGTGCAATCCGCTAGCTTCCTTCCCCCTTGCGCGCGTAGCGCGCCTAAAGGGGGAAGGTGTCGCAGCGAGGTGTTTGCGGAGCAAACCCGAGCTGCGACGGATGGGGGTTCACTAAATTAAGTGGGAGGTGGGCCGTGCATGTAACTTTGCACCAGCGAGCCGGCTACCAGGCGCCAACCATCCACCAGCACAAAGAAGATCAACTTGAAAGGCAGGGAAATGATCACCGGCGGCAGCATCATCATGCCCATGGACATCAGGATCGAGGCCACGGCCATGTCGATGATCAGGAAGGGGATGAAGAGCAGAAAGCCGATCTCGAAGGCGCGCTTGAGTTCGGAGAGCATGAAGGCGGGCGCCAGGGAGGTGATGGCGGCATCCTGCGGCGTTGCCGGCACCGGCGTCTTGGCCATGTCGGTAAAGAGCTTCAGGTCGGCGCCGCGGACATGCTCCATCATGAATTTCTTCATCGGCACCATCGCCGCCGTGAAGCCCTGCTCGGTGGTGACCTGGTTGGCCATCAGCGGCTTGACGCCCTGGTTATAGGCGTCGGTCAGGGTCGGGCCCATCACGAACAAGGTGAGGAACATGGCCAGCGAGACGATCACGGCATTGGGCGGGCTTTGCTGCAGCCCCAGCGCGGTGCGCAGCAGCGACAGCACCACCACGATGCGCACAAAGCTGGTCATCATGATCAGGATGGACGGGGCGATCGACAGCACCGTCACCAGGGCAATGATCTGCACCATGCGGTCGGTGAAAAGACCGCTGCCGTTGAAATCGATGGAAAGCCCGCCCGTAGCGGCCTTGGCGGCGGCCTGGGTGGCCGCGTTCTGCGCGAAGGCCGCTTCCGGGACCAGCAGCGCCAGAAGCAGGAGATAGGGCAGCAGCCGGAGAAAGCGGTTCACGGCGCGGAGACTTTCGCGCCTTCCCCTTGCGCGTCAGCGCCAAAGGGGGAGGTGGCCGTAGCAGCGCTTACGATGCGAAGGCCGGAGGGGGTCGAAGAAGGAGAAATATTGGCTTCGATCACCGTGGCGCTGTCATGGGTGGCGAACACCAGATGCTCGACATCGTCGCGGCGGATGATCAGGACGCGCTGCTTGGGGCCGACCATCAGCGATTCCACCACGGCGAGGCGGCGCTGGGGCGCGGCGAAATTCCATTTGCCCCATTTGCCGCCGCCAATTTTCCCGGAGAGCCCCTGCTTGAAGGCGGCCGGATTCTGGCCATAGCGCTTGATCAAAAAAGCGGCGCCGGCCAGCACGGCCACGAAGAGCAGCGCGGTGACATAGTGGAGGAGATTGAACAGGTCCATGGCCGCGATAAGACATCGTCAACCTTAATCACGCGTTAAAGAGGGGAAGAATCTGCCCGGCAATTTCTGCTGCCGTTAAGCCGTGCTTAAGCATGTGCGGCCCATCCTGCACGACGGATTTACGGCTAACGAAAGGTTACTTTCGATGAACATGCCCGACATGCCGCTGCTCTCGGCGCTGCGCCAGCGCATGAGCTGGCTGCATCAGCGCCAGGACGTGCTCTCCCAGAATGTCGCCAATGCCGACACGCCCGGCTATGTCGCGCGCGATCTCAAGCCGCAGGATTTCACCGATATCCTCACCGGCGAGACCCGCAACGGCAGCGCCATGCTGGCCACCGACCCGCGCCATATCACCATGAAGCCGGGCAGCTCCTCGATCTTCGACGACATGGAAACCCCGGACGGCACCCCCAATCCCAACGGCAATGCCGTCAGCCTGGAGCGCGAGATGATCAAGACCGCCGAAACCCAGGCCGAATTCCAGGCCGCGGCGAATCTGTATGCCAAGGCCATGAGCATGATGAAGACCGCGATCGGTCGCGTCTGAAGGAGAGTGAAGATGGACTTTTCCAAATCCATGGCGGTGGTGGCTTCGGGCATGCGGGCCCAGTCCGAGCGCATGAAGATCATCGCCGAGAATATCGCCAACGCCAATTCGACCGCCACCACCCAGGGCGGCGATCCCTATCGCCGCAAGATCGCCACCGTGAACAATAGCTTCGACCGCGAGCTGGGCGCCAATCTGGTCGCGGCCGGCAAGCCCATCACCGACACCAGCGACTTCCGCACCCGCTACGACCCGGGCAATCCCCTGGCCGACGCCAAGGGCTATGTGAAGCTGCCCAATGTCGATGCCCTGGTCGAAATCATGGATATGCGCGAAGCGCAGCGTTCCTATGAGGCCGACCTCACCGCGATGGACGCGACCAAATCCATGCTGGCCCGCACCGTCGATTTGCTGAACAAATGACGCGAACCTCGCGCAAGCGGGGATTCCAGTTGAAGGAGAACACCTAGATGGCTCTTCCCGCTGTTGCCGCCGCCGCCTACCAGGCTGCCGCCTCGATCACGGCGCCGTCCGCCGCCGGCGGCGCTGCTTCCATCACCCCCGCCAATGTCGGCGGCACGGGCAGCTTCTCCGATTTCCTCTCCGGCGCGGTCAAGGATTCGATCGAGACCATCGCCAGGGGTGAACAGGCGGCGCAGGCGCAGGTCGCCGGCAAGGCCAACATCGTCGATGTGGTCAATGCGGTGAACTCGGCCGAACTGACCCTGAATACCGTGGTGGCGGTGCGCGACAAGGTCGTGCAGGCCTACCAATCCATCATGAACATGCCGATCTGAATTAGGAGCGGCGGCCAGGAAAAGTGCGAAGCGGTTTTCCGTCCGGCCGCGACCAATCAAAAGAGACAAGAGCACCCTTATGAACCCCGCTGAAGCCATCGACTTTGCCCGCACCGCCATCCTGGTGCTGCTGGAAATCACCGCGCCCGCCATGCTCACCGCCCTGGTGGTGGGCCTGGTGATCGGCCTGCTACAGGCCCTGACCCAGATCCAGGAACAGACCCTGGTCTTCATTCCCAAGATCGTCGCCGTTTTCGTGGTGCTGCTGGTGGCGCTGCCATTCGCCGGCTCGGCCCTCAGCGGGCTGATGAACGATGTCGCCACCCGTATCGCTGCCTATTAAGGGCGCGTTTTCGTAACCGGTTGAAACATGTCCATCCACCTGCCCGAACTCTCCGGCACCATCCTGGTCTATATGCTGGTGTTCGCGCGGGTGGGCGCCATGGTGATGCTGCTGCCTAATATCGGCGAACACAGCATTCCCGCCCGGGTCCGCCTGATCCTGGCCCTGGCCATCGCCTTCGCCCTGGCCCCGACCGTGGCCGGCGCCTATCACGAAACCGTCCCGGCCACCGCCACCGGCCTTGCCATCCTGGTGGCCCAGGAAAGCACCGTCGGCCTGCTGGTGGGGGCGATGGCGCGCATCATCATGAGCGGCCTGCATGTCGCCGGTTACCTGATCGCCACCCAGACCGGTCTGGCCTATGCCCAGACCCTCGATCCCACCCAGGGCGAGCAAGGCGCGGTGGTGGGCAATTTCCTCTCTTTGCTGGGAACGCTGATGGTGTTCCTCACCAACCTGCATCATCTCGCCATCGGCGCCATCGCCGGCAGCTATCGCCTGATGCCGCCGGGGGCGCGCCTGCCGATGGACGACATGGCGCAGCTCACCATCAATCTGGTCTCGGGCTCCTTCGCGCTGGGCTTCCAGCTGGCGGCGCCTTTCCTGGTCTTCGGCTTTGCCGTTTATGCGGGCCTTGGGCTACTGGCGCGGCTGATGCCGCAGCTGCAGATTTTCTTCGTCGCCGTGCCGATCAATATCGTCTGCGGCTTCCTGATCTTCCTGGCGATGCTGGGGGCGATGATGACCATCTTCCTCAACTTCTACGCCACGCAAATGGCGGTTTTCCTGTAAGCCATGGCGGACGATAAGGACGACGCCCAACAGACCGAACAGCCGACACAGAAACGGCTGGACCAGGCGCGCGAGCAGGGCGACGTCGTCAAGTCGATGGAAGTCTCGGCCTTTGTGCTCCTGGCCGGCAGCACCCTGGGCCTGGCGATGTTCGGCAAATCGACCATGATCGGCCTGGTGCGGCTGATGACCATGTTCCTGGAACAGCCGGAAATGATGGCGGTGGACGGCGCCGGCCTCGCCTCGATGATGCGCGGCCTGGTGCTGCATCTGGCGGTGGTGCTGGCGCCTATCTTCGGGGTTTTCGCCCTGGCCGGGATTACCGGCCATGTGATGCAGAGCCGGCCCGGTTTCACGCCGTCAAAGCTAGCGCCCGATTTCGGCAAAGTCTCGCCCATGGCCGGCTTCAAGCGGCTGTTCGGCCTGGATGGCTGGATGAACCTGGTCAAGGGCCTGTTCAAGATGACGATCGTCGGCCTGGCGGTCTGGACCCAGCTCTGGCCGGCGCGCGGCATGCTGGAATCCATCCTCACCCAGTCGCCCGGCGGCGTCGTCGCCGATATGGGATATCTGCTCTTCAAGGTGCTGATGGCGGCGCTGGCCGCCTTGGCCGTGATCGCCGGCGCCGATTATTTCCTGCAGCGCATGCAATTCATGAAGCGCAACCGGATGTCCAAGCAGGAGATCAAGGAAGAATATCGCCAGAATGAAGGCGACCCCCATATCAAGGCCAAGATCCGCCAGCTGCGCCAGGAGCGCTCCCGCAAGCGCATGATGGCGCGGGTGCCGGAGGCGACGGTGGTGATCATGAACCCGACCCACTATGCCGTGGCGCTGCAATATGTCTCCGGCAAGACCGCGGCCCCGATCTGTGTCGCCAAGGGCCTGGACGCGCTGGCGCTGCGCATCCGCGCCGTTGCCGAAGACAATGACGTGCCGGTGGTGGAAAATCCGCCGCTGGCGCGCGCCCTGCATGCCTCGGTCGAGATCGACGAGCCGGTGCCGCCGGAACACTATAAGGCCGTGGCGCAGGTGATCGGTTACGTCCTGCGCCTGCAGGGCAAGCTCAAGCGGGCTTAATTAAGTTGAACCCCATCCGTCGCAACTCGGGTCGGCTCCGCGTTCGCACGCTGTCGCTACTCACCCTCGTTGCGCCGTTCGTACGCTGTCGCTACTCACTCCCCCTTTTGGGCGCGCTGACGCGCGCAAAGGGGGAAGGGTGAGGCGGATCAGCGAAAGGTCCAGTGGACCTTTCGCCCGCCGAACGGCGTATTCCACAGGGTCGCCCGGCGAAATGCCGGGCTCGAGATTAACTGCTCATCCACACCAGCGGCTTCAGTCCTTGGCTCTCGCGCAGTTGCAAATGCAGGCCGTGGATATGCAGCAGCATGGCGATGACGCCGTCCCGGTCACGCGCCATCGCCGCCGGTTTCAGATAGGTGTTGATCAGGGTCTTTGGCGTGCCCGCCGACAGCCACACCGCCACATCGCGCCGTACCAGGGTGGCAAGGTAATCGGCAAAGGCCGGGCGTGAGATCGACGCTTCGCCGCCCAGCACGGTGAAATGCAGGCCGGTGCCGGCGGCGCGGAATTCTTCCGGCAACTCGTCCAACTCCATGGCGCGGATCAGGATGCCGCTGCGGTCCGGGCGCCAGCTTTCATCCAGCACCGGCAACAGCAGCCAGCCGCATTTGAAGCTGCGGCAGATGGCATAGCGGGTCTGATAGATGCCGCAGCCTGTCGCCGTGCAATGCTGGCACGTGACGCCCTCGGGCTTGGAGAACTCGTCGCCCTCGATCCGCAGCGCCGTGCAGCACACGGTACAGCCGCCGCAATCGCTTCTTGGTGCCGATGGTTCTGCCATATGCCTTCTATAAAGGGACGGTGGCATCATACCGAACCCCCCTCCCCCTTATGCGCGAAGCGCACCTAAGGGGGAGGTGCCCGTAGCAACGCCGTGGCGCGCAGGCGCTAGCCGAGCACCACGGCAAAGTTGCGAAGGGTGAGGCTGGCGGCCAAGCCAGCCGAACGCCAAGCGCCGCAAGGCGCGTAGGCCGGACCGGAGGGGGTTCATCGAAAAAACGAACGGCGTTAACGAATCGTTCAAATTGCTGAATCCCCGAGTCGCGGGCAGGGAAATTTTCTTAACAAAATCAAGCCATTGTGGCCGGAAAGGATTGGTTAACCAAATCCTGTAGAGTGCGGGAAATGGACGCGACGCGCTCTTTCTCCGCAAGCCCGGTCGGCCTGCCTTTTGGCGGCTGGCGCTGGGCTGCTTTGGGCGCCGCTGTGGTGGCGCTGGCGGCCGCGGGCCTGGCGCTGGTGGCGCCCGGTCTGGCGGGCTGGGCCGGCTATGCCCTCCTGGCCGGCATCGCGGCCGTGGCGGCGCTTTTCCTGCTGGCGGTCTGGCCGCGCGCGGGCGGCAAGATGGAAGGGGCGCAGCGTATCGCCGAAGCCGCCGGCAAGGCCAATGTCGCCTGGGCCATCACCGGTGAGGGCGGCGCCGTCATCGACTGCAACCCTGTCTATCGCCGCATGGCGGGCGTCAAAGAGAATGAAACCCCGCCGCCGCCGGAGCTGGCGCTGTCGGGCGAGCCTTCCGCCGCCGTGCTCTACCGCCTGACACGCGATGCCGGTGAAGGCCGTGCCCGCGAGGAAAGCTTCCAGGTGATGCCGGGCCTGGAGATCATCGCCGCGGTGCGGCCGCTGGAAGGCGGCCAGGCCGCCTGGTGGTTCGTGCCGCGTCTTGCCGCGCGCGCCGACATGCCCATAGCCGCCACGCCTGTTGCTGCGCCGGTCCCCACGCAAGCCGCCGCCGCCGCGCCGGCGCCCGTTCTGGCCACGCCGGCGCCCGCCGGCGACCTCTTCCGCGATGCCCCCATGGGCGTCGCCTTCGCCGATGCCGGCGGCGTCATCCTGGAAGCCAACAAGGCCTTCGCGAATTTCTTCGGCGGCGCCGCGCTCAAGGGCCGGGTGCTGGCCGAGCTGCTGGAAGAAAGCGATCGCGCCACCATCGCGCAACGCATCGCCCGGGTGGCTTCGGGCAGCGCCGACAGCAATGCGATGGAGCTGCGCGGCCCCACTTCTGAATCAAGTGGCGAGCGCATGGCCGAGCTCTTCGCCAGCCCGATGCCGGACGGCCGCGCCGTGCTCTATCTGATGGACGTCACCGAGCAGAAGGCGCTGGAGACCAAATTCGCCCAGTCGCAGAAAATGCAGGCGGTGGGCCAGCTGGCCGGCGGCGTGGCGCATGATTTCAATAACCTGCTCACCGTCATTATCGGCAATTGCGAATTCCTGCTGATGCGCCATCCCGCCGGCGATCCTTCATTCAAAGAGATCAACGAGGTCCACCAGAACGCGCTGCGCGCCGCCACCCTGGTCGGCCAGCTGCTGGCCTTCAGCCGCAAGCAGACCATGCAGCCCAAGGTGCTGGCGCTGAATGACGTGGTGGGCGAGCTGGCCCAGATGCTGCGCCGCCTCTTGCGCGAAGGCATCGAGCTCAAGGTCGAGAAGGACGAAAATCTCTGGCCGGTCCATGCCGACGAGGCCCAGCTGTCCAACGCCCTGATCAATCTGGTGGTCAATGCCCGCGACGCCATGCCGTCGGGCGGCTCGGTCACCATCCGGCTTGCCAATGAGACGGTGCGCACTTCTTCCTCGCTGGGCAGTGCCATCATGCCGCCGGGCGAATATGTCCGCCTGGAAGTGACCGACACCGGCGTCGGCATGTCCAAGGAGATCCAGAGCAAGATCTTCGATCCTTTCTTCACCACCAAGCCGGTGGGCCAGGGTACGGGCCTGGGCCTCGCCACCGTCTATGGCATCGTCAAGCAGTCGGGCGGCTTCATCGATGTGCGCTCGGATGTGGGCAAGGGCACCAGCTTCCTGATTTATCTGCCGCGCCATGCCGGCGAGGCGGTGCAGGCGCAGGAAGCGGCGCCGGCGGCGCGCGACGTCACCGGCCAGGACACCATCCTGCTGGTGGAAGACGAAGAAGCGGTGCGCAGCTTCGCGGCGCGGGCCTTGCGCATGCGCGGCTATAACGTGCTGGAAGCCGGCGGCGGCGACGAGGCGCTGGAGATCGTGCAGTCGGGCGCCGAGATCCATCTGATCATCACCGATGTGGTGATGCCCAACATGGACGGCCCGACCATGGTCAAGCATGTCAAGCAGATCAAGCCGGAGCTGCCGGTGATCTTCATGTCGGGCTATGCCGAGGAAGCCTTTCGCCGCGACGAAGGCGCCGGCGATATCCATTTCCTGCCCAAGCCGTTTGGCCTCAAGCAGTTGGCGGCCAAGGTCAAGGATGTGCTCTCCGGCACTGCCGTGCCGCGCAAGGTCGGCTGACCTTTCCTGCTTCCGTGCGCGTGCTAAGCTGAAGCATGCGCGACATCCCCGTCATCGACCTGGAGCCGTTTCTCTCCGGCCGCGACCCGCAAAGCGTGGCGACGGCTTGGGATGAGGCCATGCAGCGTTTTGGTTTTGCGTTGGTGCGGGGCCATGGCGTCGATGAGACGGTGCTGGCCCAGGTCTATGACCAGTGCCATCGCTTCTTCGCCCGGCCGCTGGACGAAAAGATGCAGGCCAGCTTCGGCGACATGAAGCGCCACCAGGGCTATCTGCCGATCAAGAACGAGACCGTCGGCAAGGCGCGCGATCCCAGGGCGCGGCCCGATCTGTGTGAATCGCTGACTTTCGCGGCGACGCCCGGCGCGCCGCTCAATCTCTGGCCCGCGGACTTGCCGGGATTTCGCGCGGCGGTGGAAAGCTATATCGCCTCGGTCAACCGCCTCAGCCATGATCTGTTGCGGCTCTCGGCCCTCGCCCTCAAGCTGCCGCCGGATTATTTCGCGCCCTCGCATACGCGCATGAACAGTGACCTGCGCTGTGTGCTCTATCCCGACCAGGAGACGCCGCCGGAAGAAGGCCAGCTGCGGTATGGCCCGCATACCGATTTCGGCGGCTTCACCGTGCTGCGCCAGGATGGCGCCCCCGGCGGGCTGCAGGTGCTGGTCGATGGCGGCTGGATCGATGTCAGGCCGGTGCCGGGCACGCTGGTGATCAATGCCGGCGACATGATCCAGCGCTGGAGCAATGACCGCTGGCTCTCCAACATCCATCGGGTGATCAATCCGCCGCGCGACCTGACCGAAGGCACCCGCCGTCTCTCCATCGTGCTCTTCACCAGCGCCAATGACGAGACCCTGATCCAGGCCCTGCCGGGCACGGGGACGCCGCGTTACGCGCCGATTGTCGCGGGCGCCCATCTGGCCGAACGCATTGCGCAAACCTATGGCAATCTGGCGCCGTGAAGCGGTTTCTTCTGCTCCTTTCTCTCCTGGCGGCGCCCGCGCTGGCGCAGGACGCGCCGCGCCAGAATAACGAACAGAAAACTGCCGCGCTGGTCGAACGGCTGAAGGCCAATCCCGCCGCCCTGCGCGTCTTGTTGCGGGAAATGCCCAAAGGCGGCGATCTGCACAATCATCTCGATGGCGCGGTCTGGGCCGAGGATTTCCTCAAATGGGCCGATGCCGACGGCGCCTGCCTGGATGCGAAGAGCCATGCGATTTCGCCCGGCCCCTGCGGCGCGGGACAGGTGGAAGCCCGGGGATTGATGACGCGTGATCCCATCTTCTACCAGAAGAGCATCGACGCGCTGTCGATGCGCAATTTCGCGCCCGGCCTGGGCACCGGCGAGGTCAATGGCCATGACCATACCTTCGTCACCTTTCCCCGCTTCGGTTCACTGGTAACGTCCCATCTGGGCGAAGCCCTGGCGGTGACGCGGGAACAGGCCGCGAGCGATCATGTGCAATATGTCGAGCAGATCACCGATCCGGCCGGGGCTTTTTCGCCCCCGCTGCTGGGCGCGATCCGGAATTTCAGCCCGACCGATTTCGACGCCAACCTGGCGCAGGTGACGCCGCTGCTGCCCGGCCTGGTGGCAGCCGCGCGGGCCGAATATGACGCCGCCGAAGCGAAGATGCGCAGCGAGCTGGGCTGCGGTACGCCCGCCGCCAAACCCGGCTGCGCAGTCCAGGCGCGCTATCTGTTCTTTGTGCTCAGGACCATTCCGCCGCAGCAGGCTTTCGCGCAACTGGTTTTGGGTTACGCATTGGTGGCGGCCGATCCGCGCTTTGTCGGCGTCAATCTGGTGGCGCCGGAAGATGACGCCGTCGCCTTGCGCGATTTCGCCCTGCATATGCGCATGTTCCGCTATTTCCGGGGCAAGGATCCCAAGGTGAAGCTGTCGCTGCATGCCGGCGAGCTCTGGCTGGGCCTGGTGCCGCCCTCGGCGCTGGGCTTTCACATCCGCGACACGGTGGCGATCGCCGGCGCCTCGCGCATCGGCCATGGCTATGCCCTGCCGTTCGAGCGCGATGCCAAAAACCTGCTGGCGCAGATGGCCAGGAATGACGTGGCGGTGGAGATCAATCTCACCAGCAATGACATCACCACCAATGTGAAAGGCGGCGATCATCCCTTGCGCACTTACATGCGCGCCGGTGTCCCCTTCAGCCTGTCGGCCGATGACGAGGGCGTCTTTCGTATCGATCTCACCGGCGAATATGTCCGCGCCGCGCTGGAGCAGCGCCTGACCTATGCCGAGTTGAAGGCCTCGGCCCGCAACGGCCTGACCTACAGCTTCCTGCCCGGGCAAAGCCTGTGGGCGCCGGGGCCCGGGTTCCGCAAGGTGGCGGCCTGCCGGCAAAAGGGGCCAACTTGCGACTCGTTCTTAAAAACTAGCCCAAAAGCCGCCCTGCAGGCCGGTCTTGAGCGGGAATTTGCCCGCTTCGAGGGCGCGGCGGCCGCCGGCGGGTTCCCGAACTGACAGGACGGCAACAGGTCCGTTCATGTTGGCTTCATGCGGCCCCGGGTATCTGTAATCGCGGAAAAAAACCTGCTACCCACTCCGCCGCTGTTCAGAAGGAAAACGCCTCCCATGAAGAAGATTGTCACCGCGCTGGTCCTGGCCACCCTTGGCGCCACCGCTGCCTTTGCCGGTCCGATCGAAGACCGCCAGGCCATCATGAAGAGCATGGCCGGCCCGATGAAGGACGCCACTGCCCTGTCGCGCGGCACCACCCCCTATACCCAGGCCGCCGCCAAGGCCGCGATGGATCAGCTCGCCGAGCACGGCGAGAAGTTCATGACCCTGTTCCCGGCCGGCACCGCCACCGGCGGCGCGGTCAAGACCGGCGCGGCGCCGACCATCTGGTCCGATGCCGCCGGTTTCAAGGCGACCGGCATGAAGTTCGTGGCTGACGCCAAGGCCGCCGGCGCTGCCGCCGACCAGGCCGCTTTCGCCGCGGCTTTCCGCAACGTCACTGGCGATTGCGGCGCCTGCCACAAGACCTATCGCGTCAGCACCAACTAAGCCGGCGCAAATTGTCTCGTGAGAGGCCCGGCGAAAGCCGGGCCTCTTGCTTTTCGAGGCTTCGGTTGGATAGTTCTTCCCAACAGGCTCCGTTACATCGGGGTAATGAGGGGAGTGACGTCCATGAAGAAATTCCTGACCGCGCTTGTCGTGCTGGCGCTGATCGGCCTGGCCGTCTTCTGGTTCGTCACCATGCCCAAAACCATCGCCGCCGAGGCGCTGGCGGCCAATTACCAGCCCGATCTCAAGAATGGCGAAGAGATGTTCCATGCCGGCGGCTGCGCCGGCTGCCATATGACCGCGGGCCAGAAGGACAAGAACCGCCTGGGCGGCGGCATGCCCTTCCACACCCAGTTCGGCACTTTCCATGCGCCCAATATTTCCGCCGATCCCAATCACGGCATCGGCGGCTGGGGCGAGCTGGAATTCGTCAATGCCGTGCAGCGCGGCGTCGGCCGCGATGGCGAGCATCTCTATCCGGCGTTGCCCTACACCTCGTATCAGCGCATGCACGTCAAGGATGTGCGCGACATGTTCGCCTATCTGAAGACGCTGCCGGCCGATGCGACGCCCAGCAAGCCGCATGAAGTCGGCTTTCCCTTCAATGTCCGCCGCCTGCTCGGCGGCTGGAAATTCCTCAACATGGACAACAAGGAATGGGCTGACGATCCGGCGCATGACGCGCAGTGGAATCGCGGCGCCTACCTGGTCAACGGTCCCGGCCATTGCGCCGAATGCCATTCCTCGCGCGACCAGATGGGCGGCATCATCGAGGCCACCCGTTTCGCCGGCGGCAAGAATCCGGACGGCCCGGGCTGGATCCCCAACATCACCCCCCATGCCGACGGCATCAAATGGAGCAAGGAAGACATGGCCGGCTTCCTGGAAACCGGCCAGACCCCGGAATTCGATTCCGCCGGCGGCAGCATGGCCGAAGTGATCGAGAACATGTCCAAGCTCAGCGCCCAGGACCGCGAGGCCATGGCGGCCTATCTGGTGACCCTGCCGCCCAAGCCCGGCAAGGCCCCGGCGGCGGAACCCAAGAAGTAGCATTCCGGCACAAGAAGGTCGGCACACCGGGCTTTTCAGCCCGGTCTGTGCGGCCGGGCTCTTGCCTTTGGCATGAAATGGCGTTCCCCTGCGAGGCACCAAATCGCCTCAAAGGGGAAATCCATGAAGAAAGTCGCTGCTGCCACTTTTGTGTTTGCCCTGCTGGGCACCGCCGCCGCCTTCGCCGCGGCCCATGACGATCGCGTCGCCATTATGCAGGCCAATGCGCGCGCTTCCGGGGCCCTGCGCCCGCTGGTCGCCGCGTTCGACGCCGCTGCTGTCAAGGCCCAGGGCCAGATCCTGGTCGACAACGCCGGCAAGATCAAAGCCGCCTTCGCCGCCGGCACCGACCAGAATGATCCGGGCGCGTCGCCGGCAATCTGGACCGATGCCGCCGGCTTCAATGCCGCCGCCACCAAGTTCGGCGTCGATGCCGCCGCCGTGATGAATGCCGCCGATGGCCCCGCCTTGCAGGCGGCCCTGACCACGCTGCAGGGCGATTGCGGCGCTTGCCACCGCACCTATCGCATCCAGGCGCCGCGCCCGGCGCCGGCCCAGTAACAACAGCCTGGCCATGGAAACGGCGGGCGCGGAAACGCGTCCGCCGTTTTCGCATCTGCGAAGCGCGTCAGGTTGCGACAATTCATGCCTTGAACATCCTGTAAGGCATTTGACCGGGCGGGGCCCGCCTGATTATCTGCGCATCGTTTGCGGGCGTAAAAAACATAAAGGGCCTAACCGCGGCCGGTGTCTGTCAGGGGAGAGGAACCCAAATGAAGAAATTGTCCTGGATGCTGCTGTCGGCTGCGCTCTGCGCCGGCGCGGTTGGTGTCGCCGTCGCGCAAAATGCCAACCCGAGTGCCGCCGATCCTTATGCCAACAATGCCGCCGCCGGCACGTTGCAATTCCCGCTGGCCGCCAAGCCCGGCCAGGACAGTGGCGCGGCCCGCACCGCGCCCCCTGGCGCCGCCAATACCGGCCCGATCTCGGCCGCGACCTGGAAGTTCGGCCCCAATGGCCGTCCGCCCGAAGGCGGCTCGCCGATCTGGAATCCGGCCATGGTCAAGATGAAGGCCGGCGGCAAGGTCACCGGCGCCACCGTCTTCAGCAGCACCGATCCCGAAACCTACTGCGCCATGGCCAATGCCGGCTATGACTTCATCTGGACCGAGATGCAGCACAATACCCGCGACTGGAACGACGCGGCCCGCATGTGGGCGGCCTGCCCCAAGGCCCGCGCCGTCCCCGGCACCCGCATCGCTTTCGCCGATGAGCGCGAAGAGCAGCATGCCCTCGACGCCGGCGCCCTGGTGCTGGTGATCCCCACCATCCGTGACGTCGCCGAAGGCCAGAAGGGGCGCGACTTCGCTTTCTTCCCGCCGGCCGGCAAGCGCAGCTCGGGCGGCGGCCAGGGCTCGGCTTTCTGGGCCAATGTCCCGGGCGGCTATCGCAACACCATCAACGACAATCTGGTCCTGATCCTGATGATCGAGACGATCTCCGGCATCGCCGATGCCGACAAGATCGCCGCGCTGCCGGGCGTGACCGCCGTGTTCGCCGCGTCGGGCGACCTCGGCAATCACAGCGGCTATAGCCAGGGCAGCCCGGACTATGAGCGCCTGATCAACGTCGTCCATGACGCCGCCCTCAAGGCCAAGGTCCGCCTTTGCGGCCCGCTGGCCTGGCGCGACCGTCCGGACTTCACCTGCTTCCAGGCCGGCAGCGAAACCGCCCTGATCGCGGCGGGTGCGCGCCAGGAACTGGGCGCCCTGATGAACACCCAGGGCCGTCCGACGGTCGGCCCCTGGGCCCCCGGCGGTGAGGCCTATATCGCTCCGCAGGCCCCCGGTGGCCGTGGCGGCCGCGGTGGCCGTGGCGCTGCCCCGGCTGTGGCGCAGCCCGCCCAGTAAGGCTCTGTCTTGAGACAAAAGGCGCCGCGGGGAAATCCGCGGCGCCTTTTTCTTTGATTCGGGCTTTGGGCTCGAAAAGCCGGGAAGAACAGACTTGTTCTGCTTTCGGAACAAGATCAGAACAAGATGTGGTATTTACGCTGTTTTTCAACGCTTTAGCCGGTGTCTTGCAAAAGAGAACAAAGCATGTACCTTCGTTTCCTTCCCGGGACGCCGGATTCATTTGGGGATCGGCGGTCGCTGTGGAATAACGGGAGAAATCGGCGATGACACAGGCGGCTCTGCGGGTGGTGGACAAGGCGGAAAACAGCGATCGCAAGCGCGCCCTCGAGGCGGCGCTGAGCCAGATAGACCGCGCCTTCGGCAAGGGCTCGGTGATGAAACTGGGCACCAAGGACCTTGGCGTGGCCACGGACGCCGTTTCCACCGGTTCGCTGGGTCTGGACATCGCCCTGGGGATCGGCGGCCTGCCGCGCGGCCGCGTCATCGAAATCTATGGTCCGGAATCCTCGGGCAAGACCACCCTGGCCCTGCATGTGGTGGCCGAGATCCAGAAAAAGGGCGGCATTGCCGCTTACGTCGATGCCGAGCATGCCCTGGATCCGGTCTATGCCAAGAAGCTGGGCGTCGATATCGACGAGATGCTGATCTCCCAGCCCGACACCGGCGAGCAGGCCCTGGAAATCACCGATACCCTGGTCCGCTCCGGCGGCGTCGACATCGTGGTGATCGACAGCGTCGCGGCCCTGACCCCCAAGGCCGAACTGGAAGGCGAGATGGGCGACCAGCTCCCCGGCCTGCAGGCCCGCCTGATGAGCCAGGCGCTGCGCAAGCTCACCGGCTCCATCTCCAAGTCCAACACCATCGTGCTCTTCATCAACCAGATCCGGATGAAGATCGGCATCATGTTCGGCAATCCCGAAACCACCACCGGCGGCAATGCCCTGAAATTCTATTCTTCGGTGCGCCTGGACATCCGCCGCATCGGCGCCATCAAGGACCGCGACGAGGTGGTGGGCAACCAGACCCGCGTCAAGGTGGTCAAGAACAAGGTGGCGCCGCCTTTCAAGCAGGTCGAGTTCGACATCATGTATGGCCAGGGCGTCTCCAAGACCGGCGAGCTGGTTGATCTGGGGGTCAAGGCCGGCATCGTCGAGAAATCGGGCTCCTGGTACTCCCATGACGGCAGCCGCATCGGCCAGGGCCGCGAAGCCGCCAAGGAATTCCTCCGCAACAACACCGATGTCGCCGACAAGATCGAAAAGGCCATCCGCGCCGCCGCCGGCCAGATCAGCCAGAATCTGGTGCTGGATGCCTCGGAAAAGGCGGACGACGACGAATAGGGCCTGATGGGCTCGCATGAACGTCAAGTCTGACAGCCATCAGATTTGACCCCTCGGCAGAAGGCGTCTCCGAAAGGGGGCGCCTTCTGTTTTTTGGGCTGTTTTTCGCCCCTGGGAGCGCGGCCCTGCCCCGCTTTTTCGCAGGCGTGACAAGGCTTTTTTGGCCCGCTACAACCCGTTACCATGAAAAGCCTCAGCGACGTCCGCGCCGGATTCCTCGATTTCTTCGCCCAGCGCGGCCACACCGTGGTCCCGTCCTCGCCGCTGGTGCCCCGCAACGATCCCACCCTGATGTTCACCAATGCGGGGATGGTGCAGTTCAAGAATCTCTTCACCGGCACGGAAAAGCGCGACTATGTCCGCGCCACCACGGTGCAGAAATGCGTCCGCGCCGGCGGCAAGCATAATGATCTCGACAATGTCGGCTATACCGCCCGGCATCACACTTTCTTCGAGATGCTGGGCAATTTCTCCTTCGGCGATTACTTCAAGGAAGAAGCCATCACCTTTGCCTGGGATTTCGTCACCAAGGTGGTGGGGCTGCCCAAGGACCGCCTGCTGGTCACGGTCTATCCCACCGACGAACAGGCACGCACCCTGTGGAAGAAGATCGCCGGCTTTTCCGACGACAAGATCATCGGCCATGAGAGCAACCTCTGGGCCATGGGTCCGACCGGACCTTGCGGCTTCTGTTCCGAGATTTTCTACGACCAGGGCCCCGGCGTGGCCGGCGGCCCGCCCGGCAGCCCGGATGAAGATGGCGACCGTTTCCTGGAATTCTGGAACCTGGTCTTCATGCAGTTCGAGCAGGTCGACGAGAAGACCCGCATCGACCTGCCGCGGCCCTCGATCGACACCGGCATGGGGCTGGAGCGCATCGCCGCCATCCTGCAGGGCGTCACCAGCAATTATGAGGTCGATCTTTTCCGCCACCTGATCGGCGTCTCGGAGGAGATGAGCGGCGTCAGGAGCGAGGGCGAGGCCAAGTTCAGCCATCGCGTCATCACCGATCATCTGCGCGCCACCTCTTTCCTGATTGCCGATGGCGTGCTGCCATCCAATGAGGGGCGGGGCTATGTCCTGCGCCGCATCATGCGCCGCGGCATGCGCCACGCCCATCTGATCGGCACCAAGGACCCCTTGATGCACCGGCTGGTGCCGTCGCTGGTGGCCGAGATGGGCATGGCCTATCCCGAGCTGCGCCGCGCCGAAGGCCTGATCGAGGAGACCCTCAAGCTGGAGGAAATCCGCTTCCGCGAAACCCTGGCGCGCGGCCTCAAGCTGCTGGATGAAGCGACCGCCGGCATGCAGGCCGGCGACCGCCTGGCCGGCGATGTCGCTTTCAAGCTCTACGACACTTACGGTTTCCCGCTCGACCTGACCCAGGAATCCCTGCGCGCCCGCAACATCCAGGTCGATATCGACGGCTTCACCGCGGCGATGGAAAAGCAGAAGGCCGATGCCCGCGCCTCCTGGTCCGGCTCGGGTGAGGCGGCCAGCGAAGCGCAATGGTTCGCGGTGCTGGACGAAGTCGGCCGCACCGAATTCCTGGGCTATGACTCCGAGGAATCCGAAGGCGTCATTCTCGCCATGTTCAAGGATGGCGGCCGGGTGATGGCCGCCAATGCCGGCGAGACGGTGGAAATCCTCACCAACCAGACGCCTTTCTATGCCGAATCCGGCGGCCAGGCCGGCGATGTCGGCCATATCAGCTCGCCCAAGGCGAAGGGGCAGGTGGCCGACACCCAGAAGAAGCTGGGCGCGTTGCATATCCATGTCGTCAAGGTCACCGAAGGCAGCTTTGCCGCCGGCGACGCGGTTGATCTCAAGATCGACAATGAGCGCCGCCGCGCCACCCGCGCCAACCATTCGGCCACCCATCTGCTGCATGCCGCCCTCAAGCGCGTGCTGGGCAACCATGTCAGCCAGAAAGGCTCGCTGGTGAATGCCGAGCGGCTGCGCTTCGACTTCTCCCATCCCAAGCCGGTGTCGCCGGAGGAGCTCGAAAAGATCGAAGCCCAGGTCAATGCCGTCATCCGCCAGAATTCCGACACCACCACCCGGTTGATGCCGACCGACCAGGCTGTCGCCGCCGGGGCCGAAGCCCTGTTCGGCGAAAAGTACGGCGATGAGGTGCGGGTACTGACCATGGGTGCCGACCTCGATCATGATAAGGCTTATTCCGTCGAGCTCTGCGGCGGCACCCATGTCCATCGCCTGGGCGATATCGGGCTTTTCACCATCCTGTCGGAAAGTGCGGTGGCGGCCGGCGTGCGCCGCATCGAGGCGCTGACTTCCGAACATGCCCGCCGCTATCTTGCCGGCCAGGCCGGCATCGCCCGCGAGGCCGCCGCCGCGATCAAGACGCCGCTGGGCGAATTGTCGGCCCGCGTGGCGCAACTGTCGGAAGAACGCCGCAAGCTGGAGCGCGAACTGGCCGAGGCCAAGAAGCAGCTGGCGCTGGCCGGACCGTCGAAAGGCGGCGGCGAGGAGGGCGAAACCATTGCCGGCATCAAGACGGTGCTGAAGGTGGTGGAAGGGGTTTCAGCCAAGGACCTCAAGAGCCTGGCGGACGGCGCCAAGAGCAAGGTCGGCTCGGGCGTGGTCGCTTTCATCGCCTCCGCCGACGGCAAGGCCTCGGTGGTGGTGGGCGTCACCGACGATCTCACCAGCCGCATCAGCGCCGTCGACTTGGTGCGGGTGGCGGCGGAAGCGCTTGGCGGCAAGGGCGGCGGCGGCCGTCCTGACATGGCCCAGGCCGGTGGCCCGGCCGGCGACAGCAACGCGGCATTGAAGGCGATCAGGGATCGTTTGAGCGCGCTCGCGCCGGCCTAGCCCATAAGCCCTCTCCCCTCCGGGGGAGAGGGCGGTTCGCCTTAGGCTTCGCGCAGCGAAGTCTTAGGCGAACCGGGTGAGGGGGCACCGGTGCAGAACGCACCCCTCACCAGCAAAATCCAAGCACTTGGCTGCATTGCGTTCCGCCCAGGATTTTACGTCCTCTCCCTCAAGGGGAGAGGGGAAGATCAGCGACAATATCCGCAGCAGGTTATTATGATCTCGGTGATTTCGTTCCTGAGCTGCAGCTTACGCCCGCCTAGGTCAGGTCCATGAAGGGATTGAAGGCGATCTCCCAGGGATGGCCGTCCGGGTCCGTGAAGTAACCGGAATAGCCGCCCCAGAACGTCTTTGCAGGTGGCTTGATCGCTTTCGCCCCTGCGGCAACGGCTTTGGCATAGACCGCATCGACCTGTTCCACGGACGGCTCGTTATGCGCCAGCGTGATGCCGCCAAAACCCTGGCCATCCGGAAGGGTCGCGTCTTCCGCCAGCTTGTCGCGCGGATAAAGCGCCAGCCAGGTGCCCTCCAGGGCAAAGAAAACCACGCCGGCGTCAGGCTTGTAGCCATGGGTCGGCCCGCCCAGCCCGTCCCGGTAAAAGGCCAGCGATCGGCCAAGGTCGCGCACGCCCAGCGTCACCAGCCCGATTTTGGGCTTCACCGTCATCAGGCGATGATATCCGGCAGCAGATTATTGTTGATCTCGGTGATCTCGTCCTTCAGCTGCAGCTTTCGCTTCTTCAGCCGCGACAGCGCCAGCTGATCGCCGGCGCCCGCCAGCGCCAGGGCGTCGATGGCGGCGTCGAGGTCGCGATGCTCCTGCAGCAACTGCGCCAGCTTGGCGCGGGCGGCGACTTCATCGGGCGCGGTCACTCCCATCACTGTTCTTTCTTCTTCCGCTTGCTCTTGGCGATGTCCTCGCCCCAGCGCTTCACATCGGGCCAGTCATAGCCGAAAAGATCAAGCGCCCGTCCCACCGTCTGGTCGACAATGTCTTCCAGACTGCGCGGGGCGGCATAGAAAGCCGGGACCGGTGGCAGGATCACCGCCCCCATCTCGGCCAGGGCGGTCAGATTGCGCAGATGTCCCAGATGCAGCGGCGTCTCGCGCACCATCAGCACCAGCCGGCGCTTTTCCTTGAGGCAGACATCGGCGGCCCGGGTCAGCAGGGTGGTGGTGACGCCGGTGGCGATCTCGCTCATCGCCTTGACCGAGCAGGGCGCCACGATCATCCCCAAGGTCTTGAAGCCGCCGCTGGAAATCGGCGCGGCGATGTCGTCCACGCCGTAATGAAAGTCGGCCTTGGCCGCGACGGCTCTGGGTTTGAGGGCAGTTTCATAGCCGATGGTCATCTCGGCGGGTCCGGTCATTACCAGGTGAGATTCTATCCCCAGCTCCCGGCAGGCTTCCAGCAGGCGGATGCCATAAGCGGCTCCCGAGGCCCCCGACATGCCGACGATCAGGCGGGGGGCAACCGCCTTTGCAACCACGTCTTTTTTGCCATCCGACCTTGCCATGGACCCTCGTTAGCATCCCTTGGGGGCCAAGCGAAGAAGGAAGTTCCCCCGGGCGTCGTTAACCGAATTTGAGGATGACAGGCGGGCCCTGCGGTGGTTTAATTTTCAGGCTTGGGATGCGGGCAAGTCCGCGAAAGCGGACACCAGAGTCAAACGATGAGGTGAACGCATGGCGCTACAAGGACAAATCGATCATCTGTCCAACCAGCACAAGAAAATCGACGACATCATTACCGCCGAAATGGCCAATCCCGACTGGGATGAGTTGCGAGTCGCGGCGCTGAAGAAGCAAAAACTCCGGATAAAAGACGAATTGGAACGCCTGCGTCGCGGCAGCGTCCATTAACGTCTTTTATTTAATGGTCGCGCGGAGCGGGCGCGGAGCGCCCATTAATTTAATTGGCGCGCATCGCGCGCCGGGCGCCGACGGCCGGCTATTGCCGGCCTGCTGGGCCGTCGCTCCTTAGGTAACCGGTTCTATCGTCGCCGCCTTGCGTGCCTTGGCGGCGGCGAAGATCACCAATGCACCCAGCTCGCAGATTGCGGCCGCCAGGAACGAAGCGCCGGGAAAATAGACCGGCGTCTTCGGCCCGGTGAAATGCGCGAACAAGCCGGTCATCACCAAAGGCGAAATCACCGAGGTCAGGCTGCCGATGCTGGCGATGGCGCCCTGCAATTCGCCTTGCTCATTGTCCGGCACCAGATGGGACATGATGGCATTGAGGGCCGCGCCGCCGACGCCGCCGAAACAGAACACCACCATGAAGGCATAAAGCACCGCCGGCTGCGGCGCGAAGGCATAGCCGGCATAGCCGATGGTGCCGGCGACAAAGCCGATAAAGACCGCTTTGGTCTCGCCGACCCGCGGCACCAGAAGACGCGGCAGCACCGCAAAGGAAACGGCCGAGAGCGCCCCCACCGCCACCAGCGACAGGGCGACATCACCCGGGCCCCAGCCGAATTTCAGCATGGTGTAATAGGTCCAGGTCGAGGGCAGGGCGTCATGCGCCAGCCGCATCAGCGCCAGGGCGCCGAACATCGCCGCCAGCGCCGGATAGCGTTTCAGCGCCTTGAGGGTGCCCAGCGGATTGGCGCGCCACCATTCGAATTTGCGCCGCCGTTCCACCGGCAGCGATTCCTTCAATACAAAAAAGCCGAACAGGGCATTGGCCAGCGCCAGGCCACCGGCCACGAAAAACGGCGCCCGCAAGCCGAAATACTCGCCCACCAGGCCGCCCAGCGCCGGTCCCAGGATGAAGCCCAATCCGAAAGCGGCGCCCACCAGGCCGAAATTGGCGGCGCGTTTTTCCGGCGGCGAGATATCGGCGATATAGGCGTTGACGGTGGTGTAGGCGGCTCCGGCCATGCCGGAAAGCGTGCGGCCCAGGAACAGCCAGAAGATGGTGGGCGACAGGCCGGTCAGGACATAATCGAAAGCCAGCATGGTCAGCGACAGGATCAGCACCGGCCGCCGCCCGAAGCGGTCGGAGAGGTTGCCGATGATGGGGGCGCAGAGGAACTGCATCAGGGCATAGACGAAGAACAGCCAGCCGCCCCAGCGCGCGGCGCCGGACAGGTTCTCATGCGTCAGCTCCGAGATCAGGCCCGGCGCCACCGGAATGATCAGCCCCAGGCCGACAATGTCGATCAGCATGGTCAGGAAGATGAAGAGCAGTGCGTTGCGGCTGGTCATGTGAATTCAGTAAGCCCCCGGAAATTCAGTCCCACCAAAAATACCACCAATCGTTTTCCATCAGGTCTTTTGCCAAGTGGTTCAGCGTCTCTACACCCTGATCCACAATGTCATTGCAATACGCATAATGCTCGCGCGCCAACGCTAGAGCCTCCTCTCGTGATTGCGGCTTACGCGTTACCCGCAAATTCAGGACGTCAAAGCTGAGGGCAGCCAATTCGGCACCATACCGGTCCCTCCAGCTCCGTAGGGCGGCGACATGGTACTCCGGCGACGGGTTCTCATTCCAATCGCCCCAGTTCATGTAAGCCGGTATGGTGGTCCAATCCTCGGTGGGAAGAACGGTAAGATAAACCGTCGATAACGGCTTGCCAGAGAGAGTATCCATGACAACCGAAAGACCGGGTGACGGGCTAGCCTGTCGCGGCCAGTCGCCTTCGGGAGGCTCGTGACGCTCCGCGAAAATGGTAGCCAACGTCTCCTCGCGGCTAAGCGTGCGGGAAGTGCCGTCCGGGCTCAACGTCATTATTTGTGGGACGGGCATGTTCGGGTCTGCGGCAAAGGATTGGCGCAATCTCTCGCCGGCTTCGGCTTCATCCTTCTTCCGCTTGCTTATCAGATCGTCCGGAAAGCGAATCTTCTCCGCATCGCGCAAGATGTCTTCGACGGGCCGTGGGCGATGTTCGGGAAAGCCGTCCCTGGCGGGAAAAACTGTAAAGGCGCCAAAAAGATTTTCGAAATGCTCGCCGCCCAGAATCACAGGTGTTCCCTGGGCCGTTGATTTCAGCTCCTGCCATTTCTTCAGCGCGTTGGCGCCATCGACCTCAATCAATGGATAGGGGAATGCAGCCCGCGCCTTGGCCGCCGCTTCCAGCGCCCGCCGCTTATACTCTTCGATCATCTGTTTTTGAGCATCCGTGAGATTGGCGTTTTGCGCACGGGCCGTACTGCCGCCGAAAATCGAAATAGCCCATTGTGCCAAGGTAGCGAGAAGCAGATTGCGGCGGCGCATACTTCACTCTCCCTATCAGCTATTTCTGGCTCTCTCGCGCAGCAGGAATTTCTGGATCTTGCCGGTGGAGGTCTTGGGCAGCTCGGTGAAGACGATGGCGCGCGGCACCTTGTAGCGGGCCAGATGTTCGCGGCAATGCGCGATCATCTCGTCCGCCGTGGCGCTTTTGCCGGCGCGCAACTCAATGAAGGCGCAAGGGGTTTCGCCCCACTTTTCGTCTGGCTTAGCCACTACCGCTGAAAACAGCACGGCGGGATGTTTTGCCAGGGCATTCTCGATTTCGATGGAGGAGATATTCTCGCCGCCGGAAATGATGATGTCCTTGGAGCGGTCCTTGAGCTGGATATAGCCGTCCGGATACATCACCCCCAGATCGCCCGAATGAAACCAGCCGCCCTGAAAAGCTTTCTTTGTCGCCCTCTCATTGCCGAGATAGCCCTTCATCACGATATTGCCGCGGAACATGACCTCGCCCAGGGTCTGGCCATCGGCGGGCACCGGCTTCAAGGTCTTGGGATCCAGCACTGCCAGCGCCTCCAGCCCGTGATAGCGCACGCCCTGGCGCGCTTTCAGCGCCGCACGCTGGGCCGCATCCAATTCATCCCATTCGTCATGCCAGTCATTGACCACGGCCGGGCCATAGACCTCGGTGAGGCCATAGACATGCACCACCTCGAAGCCCTGTTGCGCCATCGCCGCCAGGGTCGCTTCCGGCGGCGGCGCCGCGGCTGTGAGGAAAGTGACCTTCTGCGGCAGCTTTTTCTGTTCTTCGGCGGTGGCGCCCAGGATGGTCTGCATCACCATCGGCGCGCCGCACAGATGGGTGACCTTGTGTTCCGCCAGCGCGGCATAGATGGCGCCGGCGCGGACCCAGCGCAGGCAGACATGGGTGCCGGCCTGCACCGACAGGTTCCAGGGAAAGCACCAGCCATTGCAATGGAACATAGGCAGCGTCCACAGCAACACAGGATGCGGTCCCATATTGCCGGCCAGGACATTGCTGTAGCCCATCAGATGGGCGCCGCGATGATGATAGACCACGCCCTTGGGATCGCCGGTGGTGCCGGAGGTGTAATTCAGGCTGATGGCGTCCCATTCGTCGGCCGGCAGCTTCCAGGCGAAATCCGGATCGCCCTTGGCGAGAAGGCGCTCATAATCCGCACCCAGGCGGGCGCCGCTTTGCGGAAATTCCGGATCGTCATAATCGATCACCGGAATTTTCTTCTTCAGCAGCGCCAGTGCAGCCTGGATGGTGGGCGCGAATTCCCGGTCGGTGATCAGCAGCCTGGCATTGCCATGAGCCAGCATATAGGCGATGGCCCTGGCATCCAGCCGCGTATTGAGGGCATTGAGCACCGCGCCCAGCATCGGCACGCCATGATGGGCTTCCAGCATCGCCGGGGTGTTGGCCAGCATCGCCGCCACCGTGTCACCCTTGGCTATGCCCTTGGCTTTCAGCGCCGACGCCAGGCGGCGGCTGCGGTCATAGAACTGGCGATAGCTGAAACGTTGGCGGCCATGGATAATGGCGGTGTGGTCGGGATAGACCAAGGCCGCCCGCGCCAGCGCGGTCAGGGGCGTCAGGGGCTGGAAATTGGCCGCCACCCGGCCAAGGCCATCTTCATAGGGACGGCGCCCTTTGGAAAAGGTTTTTCTGGGCTTTTTCCGCGGGGCCATGGCGGTTCACGCTAAAGAAAGCCGTATTCGGCGGCAAGGTTGGACGGATGCGGATCGGATGCTAGAAGGCCGCTCCCCGGGAGCAGAGATGAGCATTATCGACAAGCCGGACGAGCCTGAGCGGGCGGGCATCATCCGCGGCGTTTATAACTGGATGATGCGCAACGCCACCGGCCGCCATGCCTGGGCGGCGCTGGCCGGTTTTACCTTCGCGGAAGCGTCTTTCTTCCCCATCCCCACCGACATCATGCTGATCCCGATGGCGTTGGCGGATCGCAAGCGTGCCTGGCTATTGGGCGCCTGGTGCACCCTGTGGTCGGTGCTGGGCGGCGCCCTGGGCTATGCCATCGGCGCCTTCCTCTATGAATCGCTGGGCGCCTGGTTGATCCGGATCTATCATTTGGGCTCGGACATGGACGCGTTCCAGGCCTGGTACGCCGAGTACGGCGCCTGGATCATCCTGATCAAGGGCTTTACCCCGATCCCCTACAAGCTGGTGACCATCACCTCGGGCTTTGCCCATTACAGCTTTGTGACATTCATGCTGATGTCGGCGCTGACCCGTGGCGGCCGCTTCATGCTGGTGGCCGGCCTGATCCGCTGGAAAGGCGAAGTGGCGCGCAACTTCATCGAGAAGCGGCTGGAGCTCAGCCTCTTCGTCTTTCTTGCGGTGGTCGTACTCGGGATCGTGGCGGTGAAGTACGTCTTCTAGAAGTACGTCTTCTAAAAGACGTGTTGCTTAATCCTGCTCGAGCTCGGCGGACGTCGCGTAGCTGTCCGGCGCCGGCGCCCCGGCCGAGGGCTCTTCCTCGCGCGGCGGCAATTCGGTCAGCGGCGCGGCGGCCGTGGTTTCGGCCACGCTCTTGAGGATGGCGCCCTTGCGGCCGGCGCGCTTCTGCGCCCGTTCCAGCTTGGCGGCGGCGCGGCTGACGGCGAGGTCGAGCTCCAGCTGCGAGCACAGGCCCAGCGTCACCGGATCGACCGCCTTGATGTTGGCCGCGTTCCAGTGCGAGCGCTCGCGGATCTTCTGGATGGTGGCCTTGGTGGTGCCGATCAGCTTGATGATGTCGGCGTCGGCGAATTCGGGATGGTTGCGGATGATCCAATAGACCGCATCCGGCTTGTCCTGGCGCTTGGACACCGGGGTGTAGCGCGGGGCCCGCTTCAGGCGCACGCCCGGCATCTTGTGCTTGGGCGGCGCCATCTTCAGGCGCTTCTTGGGGTCCTTCTCGGCGTCGGCAATCTGCTCGCGCGTCAGTTGGCCCGAGGCGACGGGATCCTGGCCCTTGATGCCCTTGGCGACGTCTTCATCGGCGATGCCTTTCACTTCCAAAGGATGCAGGCCGCAGAAATCGGCGATCTGCTCGAAGGACAGTCCGGTATTGTCCACCAGCCAGACGGCGGTGGCCTTGGGCATCAGCGGTTTGTTTTCGACGGCCATGATAGTTCTCCCGTTGAGCGGGAGCCTTGCCGGGCCCACCGCCCCTCGTCAGGTTAATCCTTTCGAGGAAGGCGGGTCTTGTAGCCAAAAACCGTTCCCCAGGGAAGCAATAGGGGAAGGAAAAAGCCGGATTCCCCAAAAATGGCCTATTTTCTGCCCCGGAGCCCGGCCCCGGTCGATTAAGATCAGGCAAAAGCAGGCAAGGACGGCGATGGAACTGGCCTTGGGGCCATGGCTGGTTTTGACGGGGGAGGGCGCCAGCCCGACGCCGCCGGAGGATGCCGCCCTGATGCTGCGCTATGCCGGGGGCGAGACGAGCGCCTTCGAGCAGCTCTACCGCCGCCATCGGGCCGCGCTCTATCGCTATGTGTTGCGCCTGTCCCCCAGCCGCGCCGATGCCGAGGAAATTTTCCAGGAAGTCTGGATGGCGGTGATCCAGGGTCGGGCGCGCTACACCCCCACGGCGCGTTTCGCCACCTATCTTTTTGCCATCGCCCACCGGCGCATCGCCGACCGCCTGCGCCAGGCGGCGCGCCGGCCGATGGCCGCGATGCCGGAAGAGGTTCGCGATGCCGGCCCCGGCCCCCAGGCCCAGATCGAGAATGCGGCGTTGGGCGCGGCGCTGGCGTCTGCCGTCGCGGCGCTGAGCCATGAGCATCGCGAAGCCTTTCTGCTGCGGCTGGAAGGCGAGCTCAGTGTCGAGGAAATCGCCCATGTCACGGGCGTGCCGTTCGAGACCGCCAAAAGCCGCTTGCGCGCCGCCAACCGGTCCTTGCGCGAAAAACTGGGTGTGTGGAAATGAGCGGCGACAGCGACGATCCGGTGATCGCGCGGCTGTGGCGCGATGTCTCCAGCGAAATGCCCGGCACGCCGCTGGACAGGCGCATCCTCACCGCGGCGCGGGCCAGGGCGCAGCGCCGCACCTGGCTGCCGCTGGCCGCCGCCATGGCCGCCTGCCTGGTGCTTGCGGTTACCATGATGCCGGCGCGGCGCCCGCCGGCGCTGCCCGAAGGTTATACCTATGGCCTGGACCTGGGCAGCCTGGAGGCCGAAGGCAGGGCCAATGCCGAGGCGGCGCAGCAACAGATGATCCGCGAGATGCCGGGCGGATCGCTTTACAGCAAGATTTCCTATCCATGATGCGGCCCGTGACAATCGCGCTTCTGCTTCTGCCGCTGCTGGCGACCGCGGCGCTGGCGGTGCCCGGCGCGCCCCCGGGTTGGACCGCCGGCGGCCCCAGGCTGCAGGATTACGAATTCGGCACCGATGCGATGGAAGGCGCCACCGGCAAGCAGGCCGCCTATATCAAGGCGCGGACGGCGGCGCGCGGCGCCCTGGGGGCGCTGGTGCAATGCGTCAAGGCCGACAATTATATCGGCCAGCGCCTGCGCTTTGCGGCGCGCCTCAAAGGCGTCGAGGCTTCCGGCGTGCAGCTTTTCATGCGGGTGGAAGACAAGGACCGCAAGGTCACCGGCTTCTACAACATGATGGACCGGCCGATCCGCGGCAGCACCGAATGGCGGCGCACCGAAGTGGTGCTGGACGTTCCCAAGGCTAGTGCCGCCATCTGCTATGGCATCATGCTGGTGGGCGGCAAAGGCGAAGCCTGGGCCGATGGCCTCAGCCTGACCAAGGTGGGGCAGGAGGTGGCGGTGTCCCGCATGCCGCCGCTGCCGCCCGGCGCGCCGAGCGAGCCCTTCAACCTGGCCTTTGAACGCCAGCAATAGGCGGCTTGGCTTTCCGCATACGCCGGCGCTAGCATCGGCCTATGCCGATCGATCCCGAAGACCTGCAACCGCGAAAAAAGCTGCCGGACATCGTGCTGGGCGAGGATATCTCGGCGCTCTCGGCCCATGAGCTTGAAGCACGCATCGCGCGCTTGGACGAGGAAATCGCCCGTTGCAAGGCGGCGATCGCCGCGCGCCACGCCACCAAATCGGCGGCGGAGAACTTCTTCAAGAAGTGACTTTTCATCATTGTTAATATGCACAACAGACCTGTGGCGGCGCGGGTTAACAGCCGCTTTTGTGCGTTTGGCGCAACATCTTTACCAAGCAAGATGCTTTTCCCGAGCGGCCCGCGCTGCTAGCGTGCCGGTCATAAAATGGGGGAATGAGGGATGTTGCAGGATAGCGAGGCTCTGGGCGATCTGACGCCGCAGAATTTTGTCGCCTCGGCGCTGTTCGACCGCACTTTCGACGAAGGCATGGCGCTGGTGGAAGAAACCGCGCGCTATCTCGATGGGCGTGGCCGCGAGGAAGCGCGCGCCCTGCCGCGCAAGGCCTCGATGCTCTATGCCGGTGAAAGCATGCGTGTCACCACCCGCCTGATGCAGGCGGCCAGCTGGCTGTTGGTGCAGCGCGCCGTGCGCGATGGCGACATGGACGCCGACCAGGCCAGCGGCGAACGCTATCGCCTGGGCTCCAAGGAAATCTGCCTCGGCGCCGCTGCCGAAAGCACCGAGATGCTGCCCCTGGCGCTGCGCGACCTGCTCGCCCGCAGCGACAATCTCTATCGCCGCATTGCCCGGCTGGATGATGTGCTGTTCGCCAATGGCGACCCGGTTGCCGGGGCGCGCGAGCATCAGAACCGATTGGCGCAAGCCTTCGGCACTGAATGAAAGAAAAAAGGCCGGGTCGAAACCCGGCCTTTTTGAATTCTGTGCGGAAAGTCCGCTTACGACTTCACAAAACCCGCGAACTTCTTGTTGAAGCGGGTCAGCCTGCCGCCGCGGTCCATCAGCTGCTGCTGGCCGCCGGTCCAGGCCGGGTGGGTGGTGGGATCGATGTCCAGTGTGACCTTCTGGCCGGCCGCGCCATAGGTGGTGCGCGTCTTGTAGGTCGTGCCGTCGTTCAGCGTGACCTCGACAAAGTGATAATCGGGGTGGATGCCCTTTTTCATGACGCGTGCCTTTCGAATGCCGGGCGCCCATTTCCGACGGGGCCCGGGAGGCGCGGCTTATAAGGGACGGCCGGTGGCGGGGCAAGCCGGGCGGGGCCCTAAAGAATCCCTCAGGTTCCTTTGGGCCCGGAGCCCCTATATACAGCCAGTCCCCGTTAACTTCTTGTCCCTTTAAGGCCCGCCTTTGGCCCGCGAACAGAGCGATTTTTCCCGGGAAACCGCCCGGATTGCCGCCGGCCGGGCCAAAAGCCGGTCCCTGGCGCCGTTGCGGGGACTGCTGCCTTTCCTGAAGCCCTATCGCGGCCGGATCGTCATCGCCGCCCTGGCCCTGATCGTGGCCGCCACCGCCACCCTGGTGCTGCCCCAGTTCGCCCGTGGCCTGATCGACGCCAACGGCCTGACCGCCCAGGAAGCGCATGCCTTAAGCGATTTCTATTTTGCCTTTGTCGCCGCCGCCGCGGTGCTGGGCCTGGCCTCGGCCATCCGCTTCTATTCCGTCACCTGGCTGGGCGAGCGGGTGGTGGCCGATATCCGCAAGGCGGTGTTCGACAATGTCCTGGGCCTGTCGCCGCAATTCTTCGAGGTCACCCGCACCGGCGAAGTCCTCTCGCGCATCACCGCCGACACCACCCTGATCCAGACCGTGGTGGGCTCTTCCGTTTCGGTGGCGGCCCGCAGCCTGGTGACGGTGACCGGCGGCCTGGTGATGATGTTCGTCACCAGCCTCAAGCTGGGCTTGCTGGTGGTGGCGGCGGTGGTGGTGGTGATGCTGCCCATGCTGCTGTTCGGCCGCTGGGTGCGCAAGCTCTCGCGCCAGAGCCAGGACTCCATCGCCGATACCTCGGCGCGCGGCACCGAGACATTGAACGCGGTTTCCACCGTGCAGGCTTTCACCCAGGAAGCGCATGAACGGCGCCAGTTCGGCGCCGCGGTTGAGAAGGCCTTCGGCTTTGCCCGCGACCGCACCCGGGCCCGCGCCATCCTGACGGCGGTGGCCATCTTCACCGCTTTCTCCAGCCTGGCCACGGTGGGACTGGTGGGGCTGCAGGACATGATCGCCGGCCGGCTGACCGGCGGCGATGTCGTGGCCTTCATCATTTACGGCTTTCTCACCGGTGGCGGCGTCGGCGCCTTGTCGGAAACCTGGGGCGACCTGCAGCGCGCCGCCGGCGCCTCGGAACGGCTGATGGAATTGCTGCATGAGGTGCCGGTGATCCGCGCCCCGGAAAAGCCGCGGCATCTTCCCGCCCGTCCCGCCGGCGCGGTGTCGTTCCAGGATGTCACTTTCCATTACCCCACCCGGCCCGATGTGGCGGCGCTGAACGGCTTCTCGCTGAAAGTCGCGGCGGGCGAGGCGGTGGCGCTGGTGGGCCCTTCAGGGGCCGGCAAATCCACCGTCTTCCAGCTGATGCTGCGTTTCTATGCGGCGCAGCACGGCGCCATCAGCTTCGACGGCGTCGATATTGCTGAGCTCGATCCGGTGGAATTGCGCCGCCATATCGCGGTGGTGGCGCAGGATCCGGTGATTTTTTCCGGCAGCATCGCCGCCAATATCGCCTATGGCCGGGACGACGCCACGCCGGAGGCGATCCGCCGCGCCGCCGATGCGGCAGCAGCCACCGAATTCATCGACAAGCTGCCGCAGGGCTTCGAGACCCTGCTGGGCGAGCGCGGCATCACCCTTTCAGGCGGCCAGCGCCAGCGCATCGCCATCGCCCGCGCCATCCTGCGCGACGCCCCCCTGCTGCTGCTGGACGAAGCCACCAGCGCGCTCGACGCCGAAAATGAAAGACTGGTGCAGACGGCGCTGGCAAACCTGATGGTGGGCCGCACCACCCTGGTGATCGCCCATCGCCTGGCCACCATCCAGCGCCTCGCGCGCATTGTGGTGATGGAAGAAGGCCGTGTGGTCGCCGAAGGCAGCCATGCCGAACTGGTGGAACGCGGCGGGCTTTATGCGCGGCTGGCGCGCCTGCAATTCAGCGAGGGCTCCCATGAAGCGGGTTAAGAGCGACCGTCTCACCAGCGTGGTGATCCTGGTCTGGGCGGTGGCGGGCGTGATCCTGCTCACCACCCTGTTCCGCGCCCTCAATGCCATCGGCATTTTCACCTTCGTCAGCACGGTTTCGCCGCAGGGCGCCTGCCGCGCCATTCCGCTGCCCGGCGCCGGCGCCCTGGCCTATGACGGCAAGAGCAAGACGCTTTTCATCGCCGCCCAGGATCCGCGCAATCCCGCCGCCGCCGGCGCGCTCTATGCCCTGGCGGACGGCGCCGGCCAGCCGGTCAAGCTGGCGGGCACGCCGCGCGACCTTCACCCCGGCGCCATCAGCATCGGCTATGACGTGGACGGCGCCCCCAGTCTGGCGGTGGTGGACCGCAAGGGCGGGGAGCGGGTGGCGCTGGAGCTTTATGGCGTCCGCTTCGAGAGCGGCGGCAGCGCCAGGCTGGAGTATCAATCCAGCATCCAGAGCGGGCTGGCGCGGCGGGGCGAGGGCATCGCCAACCTGGGCAACAGCCGCTTCTATCTCACCGCCAATCCCACCGGCAGCGCCGTGATGGCCTGGGCCGATCGCTGGCTGGTGCTGGGGCGAGCCTATCTGCTGCTATACAACGGCAATATCTTCCGCCAGGCGGTGAGCGGCATTTCGGATCCCTCCGCCGTGGCGGTGTCGCCCGGCGGCGACCATATCTATGTCGCGTCGCGGGCCGGCCGCCGCATTATCGCCTTCAGCCGCGAGGCCTTTACCGGCGCCCTGACCGAGCTGGATTCCGTCACCCTGCCGCTGCGTCCGGAACAGGTCAGCCTCGACGCCAACAATGTGCTCTGGGTGGCCGGCCCGGCCCGGCTGCCCGGCCTCTCCGGCGCCTCACGGGTGGTACGCGTCTTCCTCGACGCGGAGGGCAAGCCCCAGAGCCAGGAAACCGTCTATGCCGGCGACGGCATCAAGGCGGCGACGGCCGTCGCCAGGACCGAGAACAAGCTTTTCATCGGCTCGTTCAGCGACGAAAAAATGCTGGAATGTAATCTTAAGTGATCCCCCTCCGTCGCAACTCGGGTTTGCGAAGACGCAAACACCTCGTTGCGACACCTCCCCCTTCCAGGCGCTTCGCGCCGAAGGGGGAGGGAGCTGGCGGATGCTGCTTGTCGCCGCGCGGAATGCGCGGCTCGAGATTTCTGGAACTGCCCACACCAGCAACAAAAAAAAGAAAAAGGCCGCCCTGCGGCAGCCTTTTCCGAACGCCCCTTGAAAGAGACTTAAGCGACCTGCTGCGACTCTTCGCTGCCGTGCGGATCGCGCAGCACATAGCCGCGGCCCCAGACGGTCTCGATATAGTTGGCGCCATCGGTGGCGGCGGCCAGCTTCTTGCGCAGCTTGCAGATAAAGACGTCGATGATCTTGAGCTCGGGCTCGTCCATGCCGCCATAGAGATGATTGAGGAACATCTCCTTGGTCAGGGTGGTGCCCTTGCGGAGCGAGAGCAGCTCCAGCATCTGGTATTCCTTGCCCGTGAGGTGGACGCGGGCGCCGTCGACTTCGACCGTCTTGGCGTCGAGATTGACGATCAGCTTGCCGGTGGTGATCACCGACTGGCTGTGGCCCTTGGAACGGCGGACCACCGCCTGGATGCGGGCGACCAGCTCGTCCTTGTGGAAGGGCTTGGTCATGTAATCGTCGGCGCCGAAGCCCAGCGCCTTGACCTTGGCTTCGACGATGGCGTTGCCTGAGAGGATCATCACCGGCGTCTGCACCTTGGCGGTGCGCAACGCCTTCAAGACTTCGAAACCCGACATGTCGGGCAGCTGCAGGTCCAGGACCACGATGTCGTAGTCATAGAGCTTGCCGAGGTCGATGCCTTCCTCGCCCAGATCGGTGGTGTAGACGTTCAGCCCTTCACTGCGGAGCATCAGCTCGATGCTTCTCGCCATGGCGCTGTCGTCTTCAATCAGCAATACGCGCATGTCAGGCCCCTTCAAGTAGCGTCGGATCGGCCGCCGACACGGTTAACCGGTTGCCAGACCGTAAGCGCAAATGGTTAACAGCAGCTTTAACGTCACCCGGGACTTTCAGCCCCCGCTCACCCCCCTTAAGAAGCCCTTCCCGGGGGAACCTGGCCGGTGGGGGGTCCCCTAAGGAGAGGGGGTGGGGTTCCGTTAGAGCCCTGATTCGATTTGTTAAGTTTACCGCCATTTAAATTCTTGGCCGCAAGATGGGGCCTTGAGGGGCGCAAAAGGCGGCCCCGTAAAGGATTCGGATGCGCGCGCTGCTCAGGGAAATCGAAACTGTTGTCCCCCTGACCCGCTTCGGCCGGGTGGCCCGCATTGAAGGCCTGGGCGTGGAAATCACCGGCGCCCTGGGGGCGGTCCGGCTGGGGGGCCAGGTTCATCTAAGCACCGGAAATAACAACACTATTTCTTGCGAAGTGGTCGGCTTCCGCGATGGCCGCGCCTTGGTGATGCCGCTGGGGCCGCTGGAAGGAATCGCCCTGGGGGCTCGCGCCGATTTCGAGGACCGCCCCGCCGTGATCCGGCCGTCCGCGGCCTGGCTGGGCCGCGTCATCGACGGTTTCGGAAATCCGATGGACGACAAGGGGCCGCTGCCTCTGGGGCCGCAAGCCTATCCCTTGAAAGCGGCGCCGCCGCTGGCGACGCGCCGCGCCCGCATGGGCGGCAAGCTCGATCTGGGCGTGCGCGCCATGAATGCTTTCACCACCTGCTGCGCCGGCCAGCGCATGGGCATCTTTGCCGGCTCGGGCGTCGGCAAATCGACGCTGCTGGCCATGCTGGCGCGCAACACCAATGCCGATGCCATCGTCATCGGCCTGATCGGCGAGCGCGGCCGCGAAGTGAAGGAATTCATCGAGGACGATCTGGGCGAAGCCGGCCTGGCGCGTTCGGTGGTGATTGCCGCCACCAGCGATGAAGCGCCGCTGGTGCGCCGCCAGGCGGCCTATGTCGCCATGACGGTAGCCGAAAAGCTGCGCGATGATGGCCTCAATGTGCTGCTGCTGATGGATTCGGTGACCCGCTTTGCCATGGCCCAGCGCGAGATCGGCCTTTCCGCCGGCGAGCCGCCGGCCAGCAAGGGTTACACCCCCACCGTCTTTGCCGAACTGCCGCGCCTGCTGGAACGGGCCGGTCCGGGTACCGAGGATGGCCAAGGCTCGATCACGGGCCTGTTTACCGTCCTGGTCGAGGGCGATGACCATAATGAACCGGTTTCGGACGCGGTGCGCGGCATCCTGGACGGCCATATCGTGCTGGAACGTGCCATTGCGGAACGGGGCCGCTTTCCCGCCATCAACGTCCTTAAGAGCGTCAGCCGCGCCATGCCGGCCTGCAATACGCCGGAAGAACAAGAGGTTGTGCAGCGCGCGCGCGGTCCCTTGACCGTTTACGAAGACATGGCCGAGCTGATCCGGCTGGGCGCCTACAAGGCTGGCACGAATCCTGAAGTGGATCACGCCATAAAGCTTTATCCGCAGCTGGAGGCCTTCCTCGCCCAAAGGAAGGACGAATGCGCGGATCTGGCGGATGGATACAACTCGCTGTCGGCCATTCTTGACGGCGAAAGGAGAGCGTGATGAACCGCACCGACACGCTGCTGCGCCTGAAGCGCTTCCGCGTCGACGAGATGAAGCGCCGCATGGCCTCGATCGAGGCGATGAAGGCCGATCTCGACAAGAAGCTCTCGGACCTGGACGACAATGTCGCGCGCGAAAAGCAGCGCGCCGGCGATTCCGATATCGGCCGCCTGGCCTTCCCGTCCTTCCTCAGATCGATCGAAAGCCGGCGCGAAAATCTGCGCACCACGCTCAAGGATATCGAGCGCGAGCATGAAGCCGCCCAGGCCGATTTGACCAACGCCTTCCAGGATCTCAAGAGCCTGGAATTCGCCACCGAGCAGCAGGCCAAGCGCCTGGCCGAGATCCAGGCCCGCCGCAACCAGGCCCGTCTCGACGAAATGGCGATGGTTCGACACCTGCGCAAGCATTCGCTCCGCAGCGCCTAGGCGCTTGTCTTTTGGCCGATGGCGTCGTCGCGCGCCGCTTCGCGCAGGCGAGCTTTTCTAATTCGCTGCGCTCATAAGAAAAGCTAGGCCTGCTGACGTGCAAAGCACGCTCCGCACGACGCTCCTGGCTCTCGACCAAAATACTGCGCGCCCGATCTGAGTTGCAGGCAACGTTTCACGCACAGCGCTGGCTCAGCGCCACAGCTCTTCAGGTTTGGAAAGCCCTGCCTCCCAGGCGCAGCCTGGGAGCAGCGGCATGCGTCAATAACGCCTGACGCTAAACGGCGATGAAGAGCATCGCGCTGAGCAGGACAAACACGCCGGAAGCGCGCATCAGGATCGAACTCCAGGAGGTCAGCGGCTGAAGCCGGCCTTCCCATTCCATCTGACGCATCCCCAGCGACTGCTGCCGCTCGAACACCAGCTGACTGTGGTTGTAACCGCAGGCAGACATCACATAATCCCGGCCGTAGCGGGGTAAGCCAATCGCGGACATCGTATAGAACCCTGACTTCCTTAGGTCCCTTCGGGAGAATTAACGCCGCTGCCGATTTGCGGGTTCCGTAAAGGAGGGGGTCGCAGGGCTTGCCTGTGGCAAAAACGCCGCAAAAGCGGGATTTGGGGCGCTCCCTAACGGTCAGGCCCGATTCTTGTTCCCGGAAAAACGCGCTAAAATCAGGCGGCTGAATCGGGGGCCTGCATGTCGTTTTCGGAAACCATATCGCCCTTTCTGGGCCGCTGCGCGCTGGTCTGGTTCTACGGCAGCGCCGCCATGACCATCGTCCATGACTGGAGCCGGGTGTTGGGGATGCTGGAGGGACGGCATGTGCCGCTGGCGCCGGCGCTGCTGCTGCTGGCGCTGGTCTTTATTTTCCTGGGCTGCCTGTCGCTGCTCCTGGGCTATCACACCCGCCATGGCGCGGTGCTGCTGTTCGGCCTCACCATCGTGGCGGCGGTGACGCTGCATCCCTTCTGGCTGATGAGCGAGGGACGAAGCGCCGAATTCGAGATCTTCGCGCGCGACGTCGCGATCTGCGGCGGGCTGCTGCTGATGGTGGGAATGGGTCCCGGCCCTTTCGCGATCGACAATCGCGGCGGCGGCGGGAAAGGCGGCGGCAGGAAGCGCTGAGTCGCGATTCCTGCCGTCAAGCCGGAATATTAGCTGCTGGTGCCGGTGCTGGACGAACCCTGGGTGGTCGAAGCCACCAGGGCGATGATGCCGGCCGCGACGGCCAGGCCGACGAACAGCATCACGCCGCCGCTCTGGATGGAGGCTTCCTGGGTGCCGGCCGGCTTGCCGGGCGCGAGCGGGCCATTGGCCGTTTCGGCTGCAAAGGCGCTGGAAGCCAGCAGGGATGTGGCGACAATAACCGCCCCGATCTTACGCATTTCGAATCTCCTCTAGGCCGCGTCGAATCTGCGCGGGCTGCGCTATTGATGCCATGCCCGCGTTTAATAAAGTCTTATGAATGTTGACGCGGGGCCAGCAATGACGCCGCCAGGCCCCGAAAAGTGGGTGTTTCCAGCTTCCCGTCGCGTACGATATGGGCCAGACGCGCCCCGCCCATGGCGGCAAGCAGCGTTCCCAGCCGCCTGGTCCGGTCCAGGCCGGTGACGATGATGCGCTTGAAGCGGAAAGCGGCGATCATCTCGGCCACGTCCTCGGCATCGCCGGCGGCCGAAACCACGCCGATGGCTTCTACCGCTTCGATATCGCTGAGGGCCGCGAAAGCGCCGCGGGCTTTCGGGTTCAGGGGGTGAAAGCCGTCCGCTTCCATCACCACCAGGGCCTGGGCGGGCAGGACGCCGTGGCGCAAATAGGCGAGGCCATCGCGGGCCTGAAGCTGCAAGCTCTCACGGGGCGCGGCGGCGGCGGCGATGGCGGCGGAGGCGGTGCTCTTGCCCGCGCCGCTGGCGCCGATCAGCAGGATGCCGCGTGCCTGTTCCAGCTTCAGCGGCTCGATCTTCATCCGGGCGGCCAGGCCGTCGGCCAGGGCGGTTTCGGGATTGGCGCTGGCGCCGGCGGCGCGCAGCAACTGGGCCACCAGCAATTCGGGCAGGCGATGGGCCTTGAGGGCGGCGGCGATGATGCCGGCGACAGGACCGCTGGGCGCGCCGGGAAAGGCGATCAGGTTGGCGCTTTCACGGGTGGTGGAAAGCGCGCCCATCCTAGACCTGACCCAAAGTGCGCAACCGCACCGAGGCGTGGATTTCGTTCTGACTCATCACCACGCTCTGGGGGCGGAAGCGCTCGATGATGGAGCGGACAAAGGGACGGACCTGCGGACTGGTCAGCAGCACCGGCACTTCATTCTTGCCGCTGGCCTCGTCAAAGGCCTCGCGCACGCTCTGGATGAATTGCTGCAGCTGTGACGGCGCCATGGCGAGCTGACGTTCCTCGCCATTGCCGACAATGGATTCGTTGAAAGCCTGCTCCCAATGCGGCGACAGGGCGATCAGCGGCAGATAACCGCCGGGCGAGAGATTGGCATGGCAGAGCTGGCGCGCCAGGCGGGCGCGGACATGCTCGGTGATATAGAGCGCGTTCTTGGTGTGGCCGACCGCCTCGGCGATGCCTTCCAGGATGGCGGGCAGGTCGCGGATCGAGACCCGCTCGCCCAGCAGGGTCTGCAGCACGCGCTGCACGCCGGTGACCGAGATCTGCGAGGGGATCAGCTCTTCCACCAGCTTCTTGTTTTCCGGCGGCAGATCGTCCAGCAGCTTCTTGGTCTCGGCATAGGAGAGCAGCTCGGCCATATGGCTCTTGAGCACTTCGGTGAGATGGGTGGTGAGCACGGTGCCGGGGTCGACCACGGTGAAGCCGCGGAACGAGGCTTCTTCCTTCAGCGCGCCGGACACCCAGGTGGCGGGCAGGCCGAAGGCCGGTTCGGTGGTGTGGGTGCCGGGCAAGTCGATCGGCAGGCCCTTGGGATCCATGATCAGGAAGGAGCCGGGGAAAAGCTCGCCCTTGCCGGAATCGAATTCCTTGATGCGGATGCGATATTCGTTGGCGCCCAGCGTCATGTTGTCGAGAATGCGCACCGCCGGCATGACGAAGCCCATTTCCTGCGCCAGCTGCCGGCGCAGCGCCTTGATCTGGTCGGTGATCTTGTGGCCCTGGACGTCGTTGATCAGCGGCAGCAGGCCATAGCCCAGCTCGACCCGCAGCAAATCCATCGCCAGGGCGGTGGAAATCGGTTCTTCCTTGGGCCCGGTATCGGTCTTGGCGGTTTCCGCCGCGGCTTGGGCGGTGCGGGCGTCTTTGCGCTTATAGGCGTAATAGGCCAAGGCGCCGAAGCCGGCGGAGAGCGGCCCGAACACCGTCAGCGGCATGCCCGGCAGCACGCCGACCACGCCCATCACGGCGGCGGCCATGCCCAGCGCCTGGGGATAGAAGGAAAGCTGGCCCATCAGGGCCTTGTCGGTGGCGCCTTCGACGCCGGCCTTGGAAACCATCAGGCCGGCGGCGGTGGAGACGATCAGGGCCGGCATCTGCGACACCAGGCCTTCACCGACCGTCAGCAGCGTGAAAGTGTGGGTGGCGTCGCCGAAGCTCATGCCTTTCTGGGCGACGGCGATGATGATGCCGCCCACGATATTGATGGCGACGATCAGGAGGCCGGCAATGGCGTCGCCGCGCACGAATTTGCTGGCGCCGTCCATGGCGCCGAAGAAATTGCTCTCGGCTTCGATTTCCTTGCGCCGGGCCTTGGCTTCCTTTTCCTCGATCAGGCCGGCGGAGAGGTCGGCGTCGATCGCCATCTGCTTGCCGGGCATGGCGTCCAGGCTGAAGCGGGCCGCGACTTCGGCGATGCGGCCCGAACCCTTGGTGATGACGACGAAATTCACCACGATCAGGATGGCGAAGACGATGATGCCGATCACGAAGTTGCCTTGCATGATCAGATTGCCGAAGGCCTGGATGATATAGCCGGACGAGGCCGTGCCCTCATTGCCGTGGGACAGGATCAGCCGGGTCGAGGCCAGGTTCAGCGCCAGCCGCAGCATGGTGGTGATCAGCAGGATCGCGGGGAAGGAGCTGAATTCCAGCGGCTTGCGGATGAACACCGCCGTCATCATGATCAGGATCGAGAAGCTGAGCGAGAAGGCCAGCGACAGATCCAGCAGCCAGGTCGGCAGCGGCAGGATCAGCACCACCAGGATCGCCATCATCGCGATGGCCAGGCCCAGGTCCGATTTCTTGATCAGACCCCAGGCTTTGGCCGGTGACAGGCCGGCGGGCGAGGCGGCGGTGACGTCAGACATCTAGATCAATCCGAAAAATGCTTCAGCCGGCAAGCTTTTCTGCGCGTTGTTCGCCATGTGCGGCCACCGGCATGCCGGCATCCGTATATTCCCGCAGCTTGTTGCGCAGGGTGCGGATGGAGATGCCCAGGATGTTGGCGGCATGGGTGCGGTTGCCCAGGCAGTGATCCAGCGTGTCCAGGATCAGGTCACGCTCGACATCGGCCACGGTGCGCCCCACCAGGCCGCGGGTGGCGGCGGCGGCGTTGGTGACGGCGCTCTGCACCGAGCTGTTCTGCGGCATCACCGGCAGGGCATTGCCCACCTGGGTGCCATCGGGCAGGCGGATGGCCTCGGGTCCGATTTCGGCCCCCGTCGCCAGCAGCACGGCGCGATGGATGGTGTTTTCCAGTTCGCGGACATTGCCTTTCCAGTAATGGCCCAGCAGCAGCCGCTCGGTCGCCGAGGAAACTGCGCGATAGGGAACGCCATTCACCTCGGCATATTTGCGGGCGAAGTGATGGGCCAGGGCGCGGATGTCCTTGGGACGCTCGCGCAGGGCGGGCAGCCGCAGATTGACGACATTGAGGCGGTAGAGCAGGTCCTCGCGGAAGGTGCCGTGCTTGACCGCTTCGGCCAGGTCGCGGTTGGAGGTGGCGATGATGCGGATATCGACCTTGACCGGCTTGGTGCCGCCGACGCGGTCGATCTCGCGCTCCTGGATGGCGCGCAGCAGCTTGGCCTGCAGGCGGGCGTCCATTTCGCTGATTTCGTCCAGCAGCAGGGTGCCGCCATTGGCCTCTTCGAACTTGCCGACGCGCCGGGCGATGGCGCCGGTGAAGGCGCCTTTCTCATGGCCGAACAGCTCCGATTCCAGCAGGTTTTCCGGAATGGCGGCGCAATTGACCGAGATGAAGGGCTTTTCGGCGCGGGCCGATTTGCGGTGGACATAACGGGCCAGGACCTCTTTACCCGTGCCGCTTTCGCCGGTGACCAGGATGGAGGCTTCGGAAGACGCGATCTGGTCGGCCAGGGCCAGGACGGCGGCCATGGCTTCGTCTTCATAGACCAGCTGATGAGACTCATCGGCCACCGCCGCCAGCACCGCCGCGATCAGCTCGGGATCGGCCGGCAGGGGCAGATATTCCTTGGCGCCGGCGCGGATGGCGTCGACGGCGCGGCGCGTGTCGGTGCCGATGCCGCAGGCCACCACCGGGGTGCAGATGCGTTCGGCGGAAAGACCGCGCACCAGATCCGCCAGCTCCAGCGTGACGTCGCAGAAGACCAGATCGGCCCCGACGCCGCTGCGCAAGCTGGCCAGCGCCTGCTCGATCGAGGTCGCATGGCTGACCTTGGCGCCGCGATCCATCGCGATCTTGGTCGCCAGTCCGATTTGCCCCTGAAGGCCGCCGACAATGAGAAGACGCATGATACTGTTCCTTTATGCCTTGAGAGGGGCAGGCCTTAGGAGCCGGAGCCGGCTTTGATGATTTCGGTCATGGTGATGCCGAGCCGGTCTTCCACCAGCACGACTTCGCCACGCGCCACCAGGCGGTCATTGACATAGATATCGATGGCCTCGCCGACCTTGCGGTCCAGCTCCACCACCGTCCCCTTGCCCAGCTTGAGCAGCTGGCTGACTTCCATCGCGCTCTTGCCCAGCACCGCCGAGACCGTGACGGGGACGTCGAACACCGCTTCCAGATCGGCGGCCGAGCGGCGGGGTGCCGCTTCCTGCGGGCTGTCGCTGTTCAGCAGCGCCGCGCCGGCAATTTCGGGCGTACCGTCATGGGAGAGATCGGGCAGATCGACATTGTCGTTGCCGGACATGGCTTATCCTTTCAAGCGCGAAGAGAGTTCGGAGAAACGTTGTTCGATGATCCGGGTGAGGGCGGCGTCGATGGCCTCGAAGCTGCGCTCGGCGCCGCCGCCGCGCCATTCGATGCGGCAATCGGCGCCGTGGAAATGGGGGTCGGGGGTGAGATGGACGCGGCCGTCATAGCCTTCCTGGTGGGCAATGTCGGCAAGGCGCGGCTCGATCAGGGCGGCGATCTCGGGGCTGGCGCGCAGGGTCAGGCGCGGCTCGCCGATCGCCTGGTGCATGGCCTCGCGCAGGGCGGCCTCGACATCCTTCTGGGGATGATCGATGAGCGCGGCCCAGGCCAGCTTGCGGGCGGCGGCCAAAGCGAGGGCGGCGGCGTCGGCGCGGACATCCTCGATCGCGGCGCGGTTCTGGTCGACAACGGCCCGCACGGCGATGGTGAGAGCACAGATGGCGCGCTCGGTCGCCTCGGCATTGCGGGCGGCGGCGGTGCCTTCGCCCTCGGCGCGAGCCTCGGCCCTCAGACCGTCGATCTCGTCCATCGTCATGGTCTTCTTCTGACGCCGCTCCGCTTCCGCCGTGCGGCGTTCGGTGCCGCCGGCATGGAATTCGGTGTCGAAGGTGAATTTCTTCCGCGTGTTCATCAGTAAATCAGCTCGTCTTCGGCGCCGCCGCCGGCGATCATGATCTCGCCCTTGTTGGCGAGGTCCTTGGCGACATTGACCATCCGCATCTGGGCTTCGTCGACATCCTTGAGGCGGACCGGGCCCATCGCTTCCATGTCCTCGCGCAGGATCTTGCCGGCGCGCTCGCTCATGTTGGAGAAGAAGACGTCGCGCAGGCTGTCGGTGGCGCCCTTGAGCGCCAGGCCCAGCTTGTCCTTCTCGACATTGCGCAACAGGGTCTGGATCGAGCCCGGATCGAGCTTGCCCAGATCCTCGAAGGTGAACATCAGGGCCTTGATGCGCTCGGCGGCGTCGCGCGAGCGCTCTTCCAGGGCGGTGATGAAGCGGCTTTCGGTCTGGCGGTCGAAATTGTTGAAGATTTCCGCCATCTGCTCATGGGCGTCGCGCTTGGCGGTGCGGGCCAGATTGGACATGAACTCGACGCGCAAGGTCTGCTCGACCTTGTCGAGAATGTCCTTCTGCACGCTTTCCATGCGCAGCATGCGCTGCACAACTTCCAGGGCGAATTCCTCGGGCAGGGCGCCCAGCACCCGGGCGGCATGCTCGGGCTTGATCTTGGACAGAACCACCGAGACGGTCTGGGGATATTCGTTCTTGAGATAGTTGGCCAGGACGGTTTCGTTCACATTGCCCAGCTTGTCCCACATGGTGCGGCCGGCCGGGCCGCGGATTTCCTCCATGATGGTGCCGACTTTTTCCGGCTCCATGATCTGGGCCAGCAGGCGTTCGGTGGATTCATAAGAACCCATCAGCGAGCCGGTCCCCGACATCTGGCTGACGAAATCGACCAGCAGCTTTTCGATGACGGTGGACGCGACCGAGCCCAAATTCGACATCACCTGGGAGACTTCCTTGATCTCCTCCTCGTCCATCATGCGCCAGATCTTCTCGGAATGCTCCTCGCCGAGGCTGAGCATCACGATGGCGGCGCGCTCGGCCCCGGAGAGGGAGCGAACATCGTCCTTGACGGCTACTTTTGCGGCTTTGGCCATTGACGGGTCTCGTTAAACCGGTTGATGCAGCCAGGTGCGGATGATGGCGAGCGCCTCTTCGGGGTGCTGCGACACCACTTCACCGACTTTTTTGATCGAATTGTCCTGGACGTTCTGCAGTTGCGACAGGTCGATGCCGTGCCTGGGCGCGGCCAGTTGCGGTGCGCTGCCATCGGCGGGCGCGGCGAGGGCGGGCGTCCCGGGGGCGGCGGGCGCGCCGGCAGCGGCCGGGGCGGGTAGGGCGCCGGCAACCGGCGAGGCGCCGGTGAAGTGGGTGATCATGTTCACCGCGCCATTCTGGGCCGCGAACATGCGGCTGATCAGCGGACGCACGACAAAGAGACCGATCAAGAGCGCCGTGACGCAGAGGATGGCGGCTTCGATGATCTTGAACCACATGCCGCTGTCCAGGCCCAGCAGGGGCTTGGCCTCGGGCTCGGCGGGACCGGCATCCGGCCGGGTGAAGGACATGTTCTTGACCTGGAGCTGGTCGCCGCGGGCGGTGTCGAAGCCCATCGCCGATTTCACAAGCGACTCGATCTGCGCCATCTCGGTGGCGGGCCGGGTCTTGCTGCCGTCGCCCGAACCGTCGACCACCACGGCAACCGACAGGCGCTTGACCGTGCCGCCGTCATTGGTGCTGGTGGTGACGGTCTTGCTGATTTCGTAATTGGTGGTTTCCTCGGTCGAGCCCGAGCTGGAGCGGTCATTGCCGGCGCCGCCATTCTGGGCGCCGCCGGGCAGGGCGTTGGCCACCGACATGGCGGCAGCGCCGCCGGAGGTGTCGTTGGCATTGCGCTCGACGGTCTGGCTGGAGCGCACGACGCGGGTTTCCGGATCGAAAGCCTCGCTGGTGGTCGAGGTGTGGTCGAACTTCATGTCGGCGGTGACCTGGGCGCGGACATGGCCGACACCCACCACCGAAGAGACCAGGGATTCGATGCGGGCGCGCAGGCGCTCTTCATAATCGTTGGTCTGCTGGTCATGCTCGGCCGCGGTGGCGGTGCCGCCGGTGCTGCCATCGCCGCCCGCCAGCAAATTGCCGGCATCGTCGATGATGGCGACGCGCTTGGCCGAAAGGGCGGAAACCGAGGCCGCCACCAGATGCTGGATGGCGCCGACCTGGCCGCGATCGAGCCGGGCGCGGGTCTTCAGCACCACCGAGGCGGAGGGGGTCTGGTTGTCGCGGGAAAAGACCTGGCGCTCGGGAATGACGAGATGGACGCGGGCGCTCTGGATGCCGTCGATGGTCTGGATCGAGCGGGCCAGCTCGCCTTCCAGGGCGCGCAGCTGGTTGATGTTCTGGACGAAGGCGGTGGTGCCGAAGGCGTCCGACTTGTCGAAGATCTCATAGCCGACGCCGGCGGCGGGCAGGTTTTCCTGGGCCAGCGCCATGCGCAGCTTGGTCACCTGGTCGGAGGGGACCAGGACGGTGCCGCCATCCTTGACGTCATACTTGACGGCCATGGAGTCGAGCTTGGCGGTGACGGCGGCGGCGTCGCGCGATTCCAGCCCGGAGAAAAGGATGGTCTTGGGCGGCTCGGTCAGCGCGCCGGCGATATAGAGGAAGAAGGCGGTGAGCACGGCGGCCACGCCGGCCATGACGCCGAAACGGGCGGCACCCACCTGTTTGAAAAAATCCGGCACTGGCAATGTCCTCCTCGGCAGGCCGGGTCCTTCCCGTGCCTGCTAGGCAAACATTGCCGCCCGTAGGGTAAACGTCAGCTTAAGGCGAAGCGCGACGCGCATGCTCCGTCGCGCGATTTGTTCTTAACCGCCTGTTTACGACTTCGCTGTTTCCGCCATCAATTGCGGTACTGCTGCACGCGCGTGGCGCGCAACCCGGCCAGACCGAAACGGTCGATCGCATGCTGCCAGGCGAGGAATTCCTCGACCGTCAGCGTGTAGCGCTTGCAGGCATCGTCCAGGCTCAGAAGCCCGCCGCGCACGGCGGCGACCACTTCGGCCTTGCGGCGGATGACCCAACGGCGCGTGGACGGCGGCGGCAGATCGGCGAGTGTCAGCGGGCTGCCATCCGGCCCGATGACATAGCTCACGCGTCCCTTGCGCTCTTCCAACATCAAAAACTCCCAACACGGCCACGGCGAAAACTACGCCTCATGCCCCTAAGAAAGGCCCAAGAACCGTGGTAAACGAAGCGCTAAACCCTTGTCTCAAATGCCCCAAAAAAGCCCGGTTTTATTGGGCTTTTCGAGGCATCCCTTAACGTCCCAACTGTTCCAGCTGCTGCAGCATCTGGTCGGCGGTGGTGATGATGCGCGCCGACGCGGAATAGGCCCGCTGGGTGGTGATCAGGTTGGTGAATTCATTGGCCAGGTCGACGGTGGAAGCTTCCAGCGTCTTGCTCTGGATCTTGCCGCCGGCGCCGGTGTCGGCGAGGTTGACGCTGGGCGAACCCGAATCCTTGGTGGCGTAATAGGCGTTGCCTGAAATCTGGCCCAACCCATTGGGATTGGCGAAGGTCGCCAGCGGGATCTTGTAGACGTCCCAGGACAGGCCGTTGGAGAATTGCGCCGTCAGGGTGCCATCCTCGCTGATATTGACGCCGGTGACGCTGCCGAAGGCGGAGCCGTCGGTGGTGATGCCGTTGAGCACCGAGGGCACGTCATACTGCGTCAGGCCGGCAGCGCCATTGACGCTGCCCAGATTGATGTCGACGCTCTGCGCCGCCAGGCCGGACGCCGCCGACCAGGGAATGTTGAGGGTGAAGTTGGCGGAAGCCGGGGCGGCGCCATTGACGTTGGCCAGGGTGCCGTCGGTATTGAAGGTGACGGTGCCGGTGCCGATCGGGTTGGAGCCGGTGATCTTGCCGGCCGCGCCGGCGTAAGAGGCTTCATAGGCCCAGGTGTTGGCGCCGGTCTTGACGAAGGCCAGGCTGATCGGCTGGTTGCCGCCCTGGCTGTCATAGATGTTGATGGTGCGCTGGAATTCCGGCGTCACCGTGCCGGCGGTCATGTCGCCGGTGGCATAGGCCGCCGCCAGCGGCGAGGAGGCCTGCAAATTGGCCTTCAGCGCCAGGGTGGTGGAGCCTTCGGCGGTGCCGGCCAGGCTGGTGATGTTGACGGGGTGAAGGTCGGAAGTATCGCTGGGGACGTTGCCGGCGGAATCCAGCTTGTAGCCCAAAAGGTAAAGCCCCGCGGCATTGACCAGATTGCCCTGGTTGTCGGGAACGAAGTTGCCGGCGCGGGTATAGACCAGCGAGGCGGTGACGCCCGGATTGGTGGCGACGACGAAGAAGCCGTTGCCGGCGATCGACATGTCGGTGGGCGAGCCGGTGTTGGTGGGCAGGCCCTGGGCGACCACATTCTGGCCCGCCCGCATGGTCACGCCGGCGGCGGCGCCGGCGCCATCGACGGCGCTGAGGAAGGTCGTGAACATCGCCGTGGAATTCTTGTAGCCGACCGTGTTGACGTTGGCGATGTTTGACGAGGTGACGCTCAGCGCCGCGCTGTTGGCGGAAAGGCCGGCGACGCCGATGGTCATGGCTCCGTAAAGGCTCATCTTGCTTTTTCCTTCAGGTGGTCCCGCGGCTTCGGCCGCGTCCACCGTCATTTCAGCGCCCGCTTCTGGGCGCCCTGTTTCAGTTTCCGACCGCCGCGATCTCCGCGAGGCTGGCTTGCATGTTTCCGATCATGAATTGCGGCGTGCCGCTGGTCATGTCGATCTGGGTGACGATGCCGGCGCTGGCCACCGCGCTGCTGACGGCGGCGCCGTCGGCGGCCTTGGCCGTCATGGTCAGCTTGTAGGCGCCGTCGGGCTGCGGGTTGCCGTTATTGTCCTTGCCGTTCCAGGCGAAGGTGTGGGTGCCGGCGCCGGTTTCCTTCGCCGGGCCGGTGAAGACGACGCGGCCATTGGCATTGGTGATGGTGACATTGGCTTCGGAAGCGGCTGCGCCCAGCGTGTAGGTCCAGTTGGCGGCGCCGCCCGAAAGCGAGGCTTGGCCGTTGGTGATCGAGACCATCTTGCCCAGATAGGCGGTGGCATAGGCGCCGGCCATGCTGGAGCCCTGCTTGATAAGGGTCGAAAGGTTGCTGTTGGTATCGATCTGCTGCTCGACTTGGCTGAACTGGACCAGTTGCTGGGTGAACTGGTTGGAATCCATCGGCGAGGTGGGATCCTGGTTCTTGAGCTGGGTGGTGAGCAGGGTCAGGAAGGTTTCGAAATTGCTCGACAGCTTGGCGATGGCGCTGTTGCCGCTGGTGGCGCCGGTAACGCTGCTGCTGTTGGTAACGGGCGTGGTCATGGACGGTTACACCCTGATATCCAGAAGGCCGAGGCCGCGGCGGACATAAGTCCCGCTTTCCGCCGGTGTGGTTTCGCTGTTGGCCTTGGCGCCATTGAAGCCCTGGCGCGCGCCCTGGCGGGACTGCTCGCCGCCGCCGGCAAAATGCTGCTGCTGGTTCTTGAGCGAGAAATTGAGGCCGTCCTGCTGGACATTGAGACCGGCTTCGCGCAGGGCCCGCGCCAGCAACGGCGCATCCTTCTGCAGCAGGTCCAGGGTCTGGGGCTGGTCGGCGGTGAGATGGGCCTCGGCCTTGCCATGGGCGTCGATCGAGAGGCGCACTTCCACCCGGCCCAGCTCGGGCGGATCGAGGCGGATATCGAATTGCTTGGCGCCGGATTGCGAGCGAGCGGCGACTTCCACCGCCATGCGGGGGATATCCGGCGTCGGCTGCGGTGACGTTTCGGCATGCGCCGTCGTGGCGGGCTTTTCGAGGCCTGACATGGTTGTGGCGGGCGCCGCTGTCGTACCCGGGGCGGCAAGCGCGACGGTATTGGCATCCGGCTTGGGCGCGTTGGCCTGGTTGGCATCCGGCTGGGGCGCGGCGGGCTCAAGCGGCTTGCCGTTCTGGGTTTCGGCCTGGCGCACCGGCGCGGCGTCGGACGCGGGCGCCTGTTCCTGCAGCGTCTTGTGGAAATCGCCGGCCGACGCCGGCGCGGCGGCCGCGGTCTTTTTCGGAGCGGCGGCCGGTTTGACGGCGGCCTGTGCCGTGGCAGGCGCAGCCGGGTCTTCGCCGGCCTCGGCGGGATTTTCGTCCTGGCCGGCGGTGATTTCGGGTTTCGCGGACGCGGGCGTCTGGAGGGCCGGCGCCAAGGCCGGCGTCAGCGCAGGTGCGGCGCCATCGGCGCTGACGGCCTCGGTGGCGGCTTGGTTCTCTTCCGCAACCGCAACGGGCGCGGCCTGGACGGGCGCCGTTTGTACCGGCACGGCGATAGCGGCAACGAGGACCGGCTGCGGCGCCGGTTGCTCAGGCTGCGGCAGCGCTACCGGCATGTCCGCCAGCGCATTGTCGTTGGCAACGTCGTTGGCGGCGCTCTGGGCCTTCTCATCCGTCGCGGCATCCGTGCCGGCAACGTCCTTGCTATCCTGCTTGTCCGTCTTGCCGGCTTCGGCGGCCTGGCGCTTGTCGTCACCGCTCTGCTCCGCCTTGTCGTCGGCTTGCTTGTCGGTGGCTTTGTTCTCTTTAGTCTCTTTCTTGTCCGCCGGCTTGGCGGCGGTCTTGTTTTCGCGCGCGGGGGCGACATCGTCCTTGCTATCCGGCTTTGAAGCATCGGCTTCGTTCAGCAGGTCGGCGAAGCTGTCGCCATTCTCGGCCGTCTTGTTATGCGTCCGGCCGTGCGGCGCGTGAACCGACGCGCCGGTCTGGACGGAGAATGCATGCGCCGAAGAGGCCAAAGGGTGATCCTGACAATGTCTGCTGCTTTCCCGTAGCAAGGCGCGGACCAGCACAAGGAGCGCGCTTTCCCGCGATTTTTTCGCGAAGCCGGGGCGGCGGCAGGCGCAAACGCACAGGCAGTGTCTGCCGGTGCGGCAAACTCTGCCGGGCTTGTCCTCGCGAAAAAAGCCGCGCCAATGCTGGAAAAAGCCGCCCTATAAAATGGCACAAGGCTTGCGACATCGTTTGGCGGAACAAAGCATCCGGACCGTCCCTTGAGCCTGAACGGCATTTCCAACGCTGCCCTGACCGCGCTGAAAAGCAACAGCGCGGCGCTGGCCGTGGTTTCGAACAATGTCGCGAACATCAATACCCAGGGCTATGCCCGCCGGGTGGTGAATCTGCAGGCGCTGGCGCCGGGCGGCCAGTTGATGGGCGTCGATGTTTCCAGCGTGCAGCGCGTGGTCGATCATTTCCTGCAGCAGGAAACCCTCTCGGCCGGCTCCGGCTCGGCGCAATATGGTGTCGAGGCCGATCTGTTCTCGCAGCTCAATGGCCTGCTGGGCGGCCCGGGCGACAACCAGTCCCTCGCCACCCGGCTTTCCAATCTGCAGGCGGCTTTCGCCACCGCCAGCCAGGCCCCCACTTCGGCCGCCAGCTATACCGGTATTCTGGGCGCCCTCAACGGCGTCGCCAGCCAGATCGCCAGCGTCTCCACCACGCTCTCTTCGATGCAGACCCAGATCGACGGCCAGCTCGGCAGCGCGGTCTCGGAGGTCAACGGCCTGATCAAGCAGGTCTTCGACCTCAATGGCGCCATCAAGGCGGCCGTGGCCGGTGGCCATGAGGATACCGGCCTGTCCGATCAGCGCGATGTCGCGCTTTCCGCGCTGGCCGCGAAAATGGATGTCCGCATCACCAAGCAGCCGGACGGTTCGCTGCAGGTTGCGACCACCGATGGCGTCAACCTGGTCAGCGCCAGCTATGCCAAGCTTTCCTATGTCGGCGGCGCCAATAACGGCACCTATGGCAATATCAGCATCCAGGACACCAATTCCGTCACCGGCCAGCTGATCGGCATGCCCCAGGCCCTGGACTCGCATCTCAGCGGCGGCGCCCTCAGGGGCATGATCGACATGCGCGACCAGGAGCTGGGCGGCCTCGCCCAGACCCTGGGCAACTTCGCCATGCAGGCCGCCAATGCGGTCAATAAGGTCGCCAACAGCAACGCCGCCTATCCGCCGCCTTCAGTCCTGACGGGCCGCAACACCGGCCTGCTCGCCGGCGACGCCCTCAATTTCACCGGCAAGACCAGCATCGCCATCACCAGCCCCACCGGCGTCCTGGTGCATCGCCTTGATGTCGATTTCGGCGCCGGCACCATCGCGCTCGACGGCGCGCCCGCCGGCGTCACCGGCGCCACCGTCAGCAGCTTCGTCACCAATCTGGACGCCGCCATGAGCGGCATCGGCAATGCCGGCTTCAGCAACGGCGTGCTGACGCTCGACGCCACCGGCGGCAACGGCCTCCTGATCCAGGATGACGCCGCCAGCCCCGCCGCCCGCGGCGGCACCGGCTTCTCGCAGTTTTTCGGCCTCAACGACGTCTTCAAGGCCCAGTCGCCGTCCATCCTGGCCACCGGCCTCTCCGCCGCCGACAGCGCCGGCCTGCCGGCGGGCGGCGTGATTTCACTGTCGCTCAAGGGCCCGGACGGCGACATCGCCCGCAAGGTCAGTGTCACTACCATCGCCGGCATGACGGTGGGCGGCGTGCTCGGCGCCCTCAACACCGCCCTGGGCGGCGCCGCCACCCTGACGCTGAATGCCGACGGCTCGGTCAGCACCGCCAAGTCGCCGATGTATCCGGGCTATCAGCTCAACGTCACCCAGGATACCTCCTTGCGTGGCGGCACCGGCCTTTCCTTTACCGCCCTGATGGGCATCGGCGAAAACAATCTCGCCAACCAGGCCCTGGGCTTCGCCGTCACCCCTACGGTGCAGGCGACGCCGCAGCGCATCGGCCTGGCCAAGACCTCGCTGTCCTCGGCCAGCCCGCTCAGCTCCATCATCGTGACCGGCGGCGACAATTCCGGCGCCCTGGCGCTGCAGAATGTCCTCAATTCCAACCTGAACTTCGCCGCCGCCGGCGGCCTCAACACCCAGGCCGCCTCGCTGTCGGATTATGCCGCGGCCTTCTACCAGAATCTCTCGACCCGCTCGAACGCCGTCACCCAGTCCCAGACCACCCAGGATGACCGGCTGCAGGAAGCCCAGAGCCGCATGGCCGCCAACTCCGGCGTCAATCTGGACGAGGAACTGACCAACCTGACCACCTACCAGCAGGCCTATGCCGCCAGCGCCCGCGTCCTGTCGGTGGTCGACAAGCTTTATGAAACCTTGCTCCAGTTGTGAGATGACCGATGAGTATTGACCGCGTCGCCACCGCCCAGCAGAACGCCTACTTCCTCACCCAGATCAACCAGGCCGGCGGCAAGCTGGACACCATCAACCGCCAGATCGCCTCCGGCGTGGTCGCCGATACCTATGCCGGCTTCGGCGACAAGGCCCAGGTGCTGCAGGCCACCATCTCGGCCCATGCCCGCAACGAGGCCTATGCCAGCACCACCACCCTGGCTTCGACCCAGACCGATTTGCAGAACACCCAGCTCACCGCCCTGAACGACCTGGCGGCGCAACTGAAGAAAGTGGTCGCCGACAGCGTCGCCAACAATGATCCGCGGGTGCTGATGACGCAGGTGGACAGCATCTTCAGCCAGACCGTCACCATCCTGAACAGCAAGGATGCCAATGGCGATTATGTCTATTCCGGCGGCCGTACCGACACGGCGCCGGTCTCGATCTCGACTCTGGGCCAGCTGGTGGCGCTGCCCTCCGTCGCCGCCGGCTTCACCAACGGCAGCGACAAGAAGTCGGTCCAGGTCGGCGACGGCCAGGCCATCACCTTCGGCGTTACCGCCTCCGGCATCGCCACCGGCCTGATGCAGGCGCTGAAGGATATCGCCGCTTTCGACGCCGCGCCGGGCGGCAATTTCGACAACAGCCCCAATCTCAGCGCCAGCCAGACCAGTTTCCTCATCGGCCAGATCAGCGCCATCGACACGGTGTCCCAGGGCCTGGTCGCCATCACCGCCCGCAACGGCAATGTCTTCAAGCAGCTGGAAAGCGTGGCGGACCAGCAGGCCTCGATGGACACGCTCTATGCCGGCTTCATCGACAAGATCCAGAACACCAACATGGCGGAAGCGGCCACCCAGCTGTCGCTGAACCAGACCGCGCTGCAGGCGGCGCTGCAGGTCACGTCGACTCTTAACCGCTTGTCCTTGCTCAATTATATGCCTTCATAAAGACCCCCTCCGCCCTTCGCTGGCGACGCGCGCAAGCGCGCTGCCAGCTACGGGCACCTCCCCCTCCAGGCGCTGCGCGCCGAGGGGGAGGAGGGTCTGTGTTTTCCTGGGATTTTGCGCGTTTGCGGTTCCCGGCCTCTGTGCCTATAGAACCGCCATGTCCGCCAGGAAGCGCATTGTCGTGGCCATGTCGGGCGGCGTCGACTCCTCGGTTGCCGCCGCACTGGTGGCGCGCGCCGGCCATGAGGCCATCGGCGTCACTCTGCAGCTTTATTCCGCCACCCAGTCCGCCCGCAAAGGCGCCTGCTGCGCCGGACAGGATATCCAGGACGCCAAGCGCGTCGCCGCTTCGCTGGGCATTCCCCATTATGTGCTCGATTATGAAAGCCGCTTCCGCAAGGCGGTGATCGAGGATTTCGCCGACACCTATGCCCGCGGCGAGACCCCGGTGCCCTGCGTGAAGTGCAATGAGAAGGTGAAGTTCGCCGACCTGCTCGACACCGCCCGCGACCTGGGCGCCGAGGCGCTGGCCACCGGCCATTATGTCCGCCGCATCGAAGGCGTTCATGGCGCCGAGCTGCATGCGGCGGCGGAAGCCTCGCGCGACCAGAGCTATTTCCTCTTCGCCACCACCCAGGCCCAGCTCGACTATCTGCGCTTTCCGGTGGGCGAGATGCCCAAGAGCGCGGTGCGCGCCATCGCCGCCGAGCTCGGCCTGATCACGGCCGCCAAGCCCGACAGCCAGGATATCTGTTTTGTCCCCGAAGGACGCTACACCAATGTGATCGACCGGCTGCGTCCGGATGCGGCGCGTCCCGGTGAGATCGTCGATGCGACGGGCGCTGTGCTGGGCCGCCATGACGGCATCACCCATTTCACTGTCGGCCAGCGCAAGGGCCTGGGCCCTTTCCAGCACATTGGGATCCTAAGCTTAGAATTCCACGTGGACAAGTTGTCGCG